>Ga0209403_10001414_pt1 | contig 31237 bp, 23 predicted proteins | sample ArcticOcean_MG_C_8_FD_187440 | JGI IMG/M metagenome (GOLD analysis project Ga0209403, IMG submission 187440) | Marine microbial communities from western Arctic Ocean - ArcticOcean_MG_CB11_86 (SPAdes) (version 2) | ecosystem: Environmental > Aquatic > Marine > Oceanic | place: Arctic Ocean...
TGTGCCTAGGTGGTATCGATCGATGAAAATCACCACCAACCGAGTTGAGAGTTTTACACGCGCTTAATGGCGTGTCTGAGCGCCTAACATGGTAACCACGGCAACAGCGGCATCATTGCCGATCCACCCACCACCATTTTCCGCCAGCGCAATGCGAGCGCCTTCCCGTTGGCGCTTCCCTGCCCGGCCGCGCAATTGATCCGCCAGTTCGACGAGTTGCGCAGCACCTGTTGCGCCAATGGGGTGGCCTTTGCTGATCAAGCCACCGCTTGGGTTAATGGGCATTGCACCGCCAAGAGCCGTGCGGCCGGAATGCAGCAACGAGACCGCCTCTCCCGACGCACAAAAACCGAGCTGCTCTGAGAGAATAAATTCAGCCGGTGCAGCTGCGTCATGTATTTCCACAACATCTAAATTCTCTGGCCCAAGGCCCGTCGCCTCATATGCAGCGCGCGAGGCCAGCGTCACCACTGGCTCCTGGGACGGGTCATCGCCCTGCCCGGAACGCAATTCACAGGCCAGCACTTCCACCGGCATAACATTCTTACGCGCGGCGTAATCGGCACTCATCAAAACAAGAGCCGCCGCACCATCGCCAATGGATGAGCACATGAAGAGCCGCAAAGGGTCTGCAATCATCTTGCTCGCCAAAACATCTTCAGCGCTGACGGCCTTACGAAACTGAGCATGTGGGTTAAGCGCGCCAGCCTGGCGCTGTTTTACCGAAACACCGGCAAAATCTTCTGCGCGAGCGCCTGTGCGTTCCATATAGGCGCGAGCTACATCGGCGTATAGGTCCATAAAAACAGAGCCGGTTCCGGCGCCGTCTGGCGCAATGCGTGCTTTGAGCTCTTCAAGTTCCTTAAGGTCCGCAGCCGCCTCCAATGCCTTCATGGGAACCGTGCGATCCTCATTGCTCATTTTCTCAGCGCCAATGGCAAGCGCCACATCACATTGCCCCGAGGCAACGGTTATCCAAGCGAGATGAAAGGCCGACGAAGACGAGGCGCAAGCATTCTCAACATTGACAATGGGTTTACCCAACAGGCCAGTATGACGCAGAGCAACCTGGCCACGTACGCATTCCTGGCCAGTCAGTAGGCCCCCTGCTGCATTACCAAAAAATACCATGCCAACCTCGGACGCCGTGCAATCCGCGTCACTCAGAGCGGCTTTAACAGCCTCTGACGCCAGCGCCCTAACGCTTGACACTTGAAAGCGACCAAAATTGGTCATGCCGGTTCCGGCAATGACTACCTTCTGCATCCGTTCCTCCTGCTTAGCTTCTCACCAAGCTCAATTTTAGCGCCATATCCTTGGCTATAATGACTAGCACGATCCCAATGGTCTACCTGCTTTAGGAGACACGAATAGTTCCGACAACGCCGACTGGGTTGTTCGGTTTTAAGAAAACAATTTTTTCAATCACCCGATGTGTATCCCGAGAGACAAAACCGACGGTTAACGGCAAGTATGGGAAAAATAAAAAGAGGCGGGCAAAGAGGCTTTCGATCCGGTGCATTCGCCGACCAGACCCGACCAGCACACAATACGGGACACAAGGGAAGAATGAACCTATGCAATCTCGGCGATCGTCCACTGCTTTCAAAATCACTCTCCCGAAAGCACGACTTCACGGTTCACCGAAATCGGTTCGACCAGGCTGAAGACGCATGGCAACGCACAATAATCGATACGCCCGACGTCGTACCGTTGAACATGTTGAGTTATCTGATGGCATCTTGAATCAATAATAATAATGTCTGGGCTGCTCGCGGTAAGCAGATCGATAGCGACCCAGTGCGGTGCTGGTTAATCCGGCACTAAAAACAGCTACCAAGTGCCCGCGATGCCTTTTATATTGTGATTTCCAATATCTTCGTAATCGATCCTTGAGCCGATATTTCCAGCAAAGTTTTTTCCAGTCCTTTGAGGCGTGCCCGAATTTGAACGCCACTGGAACGCCATTAAGGCGACATACCGGCGCGGCATAGTGTCTCATTCCGGACGCAGTGTGAACAAACGGAGTTCAGGATTGTTCGCGGAAACTTGCGTATTCGCTCCGGCGCTGTTGTTATTATTAGCCGGTTACGCTGGCCACGAAAGCAGCGTCGCAAATGCGTGTCGAGCCGATGGAAAAAATAGTCATGCGTGTTGAGTGCTAAGCCGTCGAAGAACACTTCATAGAAGAAAGATGCGCGATCATGAAAATACCCACGGCAGAGACCTATGACGAGACCTACCGGCGCAAGCTGTTTGATTTCCTGTGGCGCGAGGTAGAGCCGCTGGCCGGGGAGATAGAGCGCAGCGGTATCTTTCCTCAGCAAGAACTGTTTGCTAAATTTCGTCAATTTGGACTTTGGGGATTGCTGATCCCGCAACGTTACGGTGGACTCGGGCTAACGACCCAGCAATATCTGCCGTTGTTGGCAGAATTCTCAAAGGTTGCTGGTGTCGTCCGTGTCCTGCTGCACGTTCACAACACCAGCGCCCGGGCCGTCGTGGCCTTTGGTAGCGAGGCGCAAAAGGATGCGCTGCTACCGGCGCTTGCGCAGGGCGATTCCTCGCTCACATTCGCCCTTACCGAGCCCAATTCGGGGAGCGGCATGGATATTGCCTGCCGGGCGGTGCGCGACGGCGATGAATGGTGCGTCACTGGGACCAAGCATTACATCACCAATGCCGAATTCGCCGATTTGCATTTAGTGTGCTGCCGCACCGGCGCGCGCGGCGACAGGCGGGGCCTGAGTGCGCTGGTGATCCCCACCGGTACGCCCGGCTTCACCATCGAATCGATGCCCGAGTTAATGGGCAACAACGGCCCTTTCCACGGCATCCTCCGCTTCGATAACGCCCGCGTACCAGCGGCGAGCATGATCGGCGTCGAAGGAGACGGGCTTGACATATTCCTGGGCGAGTTGGAGCCGAGCCGCGCTTTTGTTGCCGCGAGCTCGCTGGGCGCTGCCGAGCGCGCGCTCGATATCGCGCTTGATTTCGCCAAGCGGCGCGTTACTTTCGGCAAGACCATCGCGGCGAGGCCCTCGGTTCAGGCCGAAATCGCCGAGATGGCGCGCGATGTCTATGCGCTCCGCCTCATCCTGGAAGACGTCGCCAAAAAAATCGACCGCGGCCAAGAATGCGCACTCGAAGCCTCGATCGCCAAGCTCACCGGGATCGAGACTGTCATGCGGGTCACGGACAAGGCGCTCGACGTCGTCGGCGGGCGCGGTTATTTCAGCGATTATCCCTATCCGCTGGAACGCATCTACCGCGAGGCGCGCATTAATCTCGCCGAGGAAGGCACGCCATCGATCCAACGCCTGGTAATGGCGCGCGCACTTCTGGAGGCGCCGGTACCGCTTGCCATCGGCACCCTCGGCACGCCCTATCAGCCGGGCGGCACCGACCCGGCGCTCGGTCAAAATACGATGCCGGATTTGTCCTACGCGCATGATTTGGAGAATGGCGATTAAGACTGAAGAAGCCACATGTCGACTAGGGATTGACAAGAAATTCAAACAAGTGTTTGGTCAAAGTGGAGGTCGGGAGGCGGCCTAAAACAATTATTTGGAGAGCGCAGAGATGTTGTCGGTTCCCAAGCAAGAATTGAACGGCCAGTTCGCCATGTTGCCAATGGACGATGTCCATTTCGGCCCGGGCAGCGTCGATAAGCTGGGTGCGGCGCTGGAGCAATATGGCGTCGAGCGGGCGGTGATCATCACCGGCAATAGCCTGGCGAATAAGACCGATTTTGTGGCGAAGGTGGAAGCGGCGGCCGGCGGGCGTTCAGCTGGCGTGTTCTCCGACACCAGCCAGCATGTGCCGCGCGAGAGCGTCGTCGCGGCGACGGATTTTGCCCGCACTAAAAATGCCGATGCGATCATCAGCTTCGGTGGCGGCACGCCGAATGATACCGCCAAGGCAGTGACCATCTGCATCGCTGAGAATATTACCGAGCCCGACCAGCTCGATGCGGTGCGAATCAAGTTCGAGTATCCTGACAAGATTGAAATCCCGTCTCTTTCGACCGATCCCCTGCCGATGTTCGCCGTTCCCACCACCTTATCCGCCGGCGAATTCACCTTTTTTGTTGGCGTGACCGACCGGTCGCGCCAAGTCAAAGACCTCTATCTCGATAAGCGCATCACTGCCAAGAGCGTCTTTCTCGACCCGAATTTGACCTTGGCGACGCCCGAGCGCCTGTGGCTCGGCACTGGCATGCGCGCCGTCGATCACTGCATCGAAGCGATGTGCTCATCAACCCACCAGCCCTTCACCGATGCCCTCGCCTACCGCTCACTCAATATGCTGGTGCGCTATTTGCGCGAGACCAAGGCAGACCCGAGCGATATGGCGGCGCGCGGCCAGTGCATGGTAGCGGCGTGGATGTCGGTGGTCGGCCTGGCCAGCGTAGCGCTCGGCCTGAGCCATGGCATCGGCCATCAATTGGGTGCGCGCTGCAACGTACCGCACGGCGAAACATCCGCCGTCATGATGCATAATGTGATGGCCTTCAATCGCCAGGAGACATTGGCGCAGCAGGCCTGGGTTGCCGAGGCAATGGGCGTCGATATCAGCGCCATGAGCGAGACCGAAGCGGCCACGGCGGCGGCAGATGAAGTACTTAAGCTGGTGCGCGACGACCTCGGTCTGCCGTGGCGGCTGCGCGATGTCGGCGTGAACGAAGAGGATTTCGACGGGATCGCCAAGGACGCGCTGGAGGATTTAGTCGTCGCCAGCAACCCACGCAAGATCGAATCAAAGGATCAGGTGATCGACCTCCTCAAAACCGCGTGGTAAACGCGACTAACCATAAGAAACCGGGAGAGCAAGCATGAGCTATCGAATCGCCGTTGATACCGGCGGCACCTTTACCGATGTTGTTGTCGCCGATGCGGATGGCCGCCTGACCGTCGGCAAGGCACTGACCACGCCAGAGCGAACCTATGAAGGCTTTTTCGGCGCGCTCTCGAATGCAGCGGAGATTATCGACGTGCCCGTGGCGAGCCTGTTGGCTGAGACAGAGGTGCTGATTTATGGCACCACGCGCTCGACCAATTCGATCGTCGAGAGCACAACGGCCAAGACCGCTCTTATAGTGACGGAAGGCTTTCCCGATACCCTGCTGTACCGCCAGGGCGGCAAACGCGAACCGCTCAATCTGGCGATGGAGTTTCCGCCGCCCTATGTGCCGCGTCGCCTTACCTTTGAGATCCCCGAGCGCATAAATGCCGAGGGTGGTATTGAAACGGCGCTCGACGAAGCAGCGGCACGGGCCGTGGTTGCGGGCTTGCCGGCAATGAACATCGAGGCGGTGGCGGTGAGCCTCCTGTGGTCGATTGTTAACCCACGGCACGAGATACGCGTCGGCGAGTTGCTCAACGAAATCGCGCCCGGCATTCCCTATACGCTCTCACACCAGCTCAATCCGATCATCCGCGAATACCCGCGCACCTCGTCGAGCGCCATCGACGCCTCACTGAAGCCGCTCATGCAGAGTCATTTGAAGGAATTTCAAAGCGATCTGCGCGACGCCAACTATCAGGGTGAGATTTTAGTCAGTGCGTGCTCGGGCGGCGTCATGCATGTCGGCGATGTGGTCGAGAAGCCGATCTATACCGTCAAATCGGGTCCGGCCATGGCGCCCTTGGCCGGCATCGCCTATGCCGAGGCTGAGGGTGAGGGCAATGACGTCATCATTGTCGATACCGGCGGCACCACTTTCGATGTCAGCATGGTACGCGCCGGGCAGATAAAATTCACGCGCGAAACCTGGCTGCTCGGCGAATGGATCGGTCATAATCTTGGCCTCTCCTCGGTTGATGTCCGGAGCGTGGGCGCCGGCGGCGGCTCGATTGCCTGGATCGATTCGGGCGGCCTGCTGAGGGTTGGCCCGAACAGCGCCGGCGCGATGCCCGGCCCGGCCTGCTATGGCCGCGGCGGCACAGAAGCTACCGTAACCGACGCCGCCGTGGTGCTTGGCTATATCGATCCGAATTATTTCCTCGGCGGGCGCATGGCGCTCGACGTGGCGGCGGCGCGCAAGGCCATTGTCGCGATTGCCGATCAGAGCGAGATGAGCGCCGAGCAGGCGGCTTTCGCCATTATCACCATCGCCGGAGAACAGATGATCAAGGCGATCCAGGAAATCACCGTGCAGGACGGCGTCAATCCGGCCGAGAGCATTCTTGTCGCCGGCGGCGGCGCAGCAGGGCTCAACATCCTGCCCATCGCCAAGGCGCTCGGCTGCGCCAAGGTACTGGTGCCACGCACCGCTGGCGCGCTCAGTGCCTGCGGCGGGCAATATTCCAACATCGTCGCCGAATTCAGCGCCAGCCAATATGCTCATTCAGGCAATTTTGATTTTGCCGGTGTGGGCCGTGCGCTTGGCGGAATCGCCGAGCAGATCGAGGCCTTCAGTGAGGAATTGCGCGGCCGCGGCATCAATAAATTTGAAAGCGAATTTTTCGTCGAGGCGCGCTACATCAATCAACAGTGGGAAATGGAATTCGACATGCCCATGGCGGCGATCGAAAACGCTGCCGACGTGGAAACCTTGGTGCAACGCTTCCACGATGTACATTTCCGCCGCTACGCCATCAAGGAAGAAGGCGGCGCCATCGAATGCATTAATTGGAAAGGCCGGCTAACAGCCATACTCGACAAGCCGACCATGCCGGCGGAAGCGACGAGCGGCCACAAGGTGCCGACGGCGAAGCGGGTGTCAAAAACCTATTTTGGCGGCGACGAGGCGCTCGACGCGCCGGTTTATGTCGGCACTGACCTAGGCCCCGGCGCCAAGCTCACCGGCCCGGCTATTATCGAAGAGCCGACCACCACCATTGTCGTCTATCCCGGCGCCACGGCCCGGGTGACTGAACGGCATAATTATCTATTGGAAACCGAAACCGAGCGCGGCGCGTAGGAGAGTTCATCATGGCAAAATCAAACAACAAGACCAACCAGGCGGAGGGTAGTTCTTTCGATCCGGTACTGCTGGCGATCATGGCCAATCGCATGGAAGCGGTATGCCGCGAAATGACCAACACCATGCTGCTGGCGGCCCGCTCCTCGGTGATCGGCATGGCGCGCGACTTCTCCTGCGCGGTAATTACCTCCGAGAACGATATCCTGGCCGTGGCGGAAGGCTTCCCCATCCATGTCTGGGGCATGAACATCCAAACCGAATCGATGTGCGACTTGCATCCCGATTTCAAGGAGGGTGACGCCTTTCTGCACAATGACCCATATCTCGGCAACACCCACGCAGCGGACCACACGATCATCGTGCCGGTATTTTACGATGACGAGTATTTTTTCTCGGTCGGCATCAAGGCGCATCAGGCGGATATTGGCAATTCCATGCCGACCACCTATATGGCGCCAGCGAAGGATGTTTATCACGAGGGCGCGCTAATTTTCCCCTGCGTCAAGGTGCAGGAAAACTATAGCGATAATCAAGACATCATGCGCATGTGCAAGCGGCGCATTCGTGTGCCCGAGCAATGGTACGGCGATTATCTCGCCGCCGTCGGCGCGGCGCGCATCGGCGAACGCAGCCTGAAAAACTTCGTCGAGAAATACGGTAAGCAGACAGTGCGTGATTTCGTCCTCGAGTGGTTCGATTATTCCGAGCGGCGCTGTATCGACGCCATCAAAAAATTGCCCAAAGGCCAGCTCCGGGGTCAGCAAACCCACGACCCGATAGCGCCCTGGGTGCCGGAAGGCATCCCGGTTGAGCTGACCATCGATATCGATCCGGACGAAGGCATGGTGACTGTCGACCTGCGCGACAATATTGATTGTATTCCCGCCGGCCTCAATCTTACGGAAAGTACCTCAACCATGGCGGCGGCGCAGGGTATTTTGACATGCCTCGGCGATGACCTGCCGGCCAATTCCGGAAGCCTCCGACGCATCAAAGTGCTGTTGCGCGAGAATTGCGTTGTCGGCATCCCGAGGTTTCCCCATAGCTGCTCAGTGGCGACCACCAATCTCACTGATATAATCGTCAATGTTACCCAAGCGGCCTTTTCCGAACTCGGTGACGGGCACGGCTATGCTCATGGAAATTATTGCAACTCGGCAGCGGCTGGCGTGGCTTCCGGGACGGATTGGCGGCGCGACGGCGAGCCCTATATTAATCAGATGTTTATGATGGGCGGCGGCGGCGGCGCTTCGGCAACCTGCGACGGCATGCATTATTTATTTGTGCCTGTGGCTGCCGGACTGCTCTATCGCGATTCGATCGAGATCAACGAGCAGCGCTTTCCGATCAAGGTTGATTCGATGAAAACCACCACCGATTCCATGGGCCATGGTCGACGCCGCGGCGGCCCGGCGACGCGTGTGGTGTTGGGGCCGCGTAAGGACAAGATGAGTATTCTTCATGTCTGCAATGGTCTTGAGAGCGCCCCGAAGGGCGTGCGCGGCGGCACCGGCTCGAAACTCGGCGGCAACGTCAAGATCGCCAGGGATGGAACGGAGACCAAATATCCGGCCGTGATGGTGTGTGAGATCGAAGAAGGCGAAAAACTCCGCGCAGACGATCAGGGCGGTGGTGGCTACGGCAATCCCCTCGACCGCGAGGTCGAACGTGTTCTCAATGATGTCGCCGAGCGCTATGTCTCAATAGAAATCGCGCGTAATGTGTATGGCGTGGTAATCGAGGGGAAAGTCGCCAATGACAGCCTGGCAGCAAATATTGTGGCGACAGACAAGCTGCGCGCCGAAATGCGCACCTGAAAAGCGGACGTTTCAAACTGCACGCAGGACAATAGATATTTGGTGTAGAGTTGTTGCGCGATGATTTTTCTACCCTGTAGGCTACGCGATGTCAGCGTGAACGGGGAAGGTTGTGACGGCATTGCCGTTGATGCACTGAAGGATTTTATCGTCACCTCAAAGTTGCGCACAATCGTTTCCAAGGAACAGATCATCAAAATACTTAAAGCAGCGTGGTAAGCGCTGCCGACCACAAGAAACTGAGGGAACAACCATGAGCTATCGAATTGCGGTCGATACCGGCGGCACGTTTACCGATGTTGTTGTGGCCGATGAGCGCGGAACGCTAATTGTTGGAAAGGCCTTAACTACACCAACAGATACTTTTTCTGGGTTGTCAGCGGCATTAGATAATGCTGCCTCCTTTATGGGCGTTTCAATGGATACTATCCTGAAGGAAACAGGCGTTCTCACCTATGGAACGACGCGGTCAACAAACGCAATCATAACTTCTTCGGCTGCCAAAACGGCATTATTGTTGACAGAAGGATTTCCGGACACTCTTACTTATCGACATGGTGGGAAACGCGAACCGCTCAATCTAAAAATGGAATTCCCAGATCCTTATATACCGCGGCGCCTAACTGAGGAAATTAGAGAAAGAATAAATTCGGAAGGGGGAATAGAAATCCCACTAGATATTTCACAAGCTACATCAATAATTGAGTCATTTAAGCCTAAAAATATAGAGGCTATTGCTGTTAGTTTTTTGTGGTCGATAATGAACCCAGTCCATGAATTGCAGATTGGGGAGCTTATTAAAAAAATTCTTCCCGACCTACCCTACACTTTGTCTCATCAATTAAACCCCATAATTCGGGAATTTCCTCGAACATCCTCAACCGCAATCGATGCCTCTTTGAAACCTTTAATGCAGAAGCATTTTTTGGTATTGGAGGCCAGTTTACGGAGTGCCGGTTACGAGGGTGAGTTTTTAGTAAGCACTTCATCAGGCGGAATTAAGCACTTAGCAGACGTAGTTGAAAAACCTATTTTTACTGTAAAGTCCGGGCCGGCCATGGCTCCTCTTGCAGGCATAGCCTATGCAGCTGCTGAAGAACTTGGTAACGACGTCATTATTGTGGACACAGGTGGCACGACTTTTGACGTAAGTCTAATTCGAGCTGGAGAGATTAAATATACGCGAGATACATGGCTAAATGGAGAATGGATAGGGACAAATCTCGGCTTATCTTCCGTCGATATTAGGAGTGTGGGCGCCGGAGGTGGGTCCATAGCTTGGATTGACTCTGGAGGCCTCCTGCGGGTTGGACCAGATAGTGCTGGAGCTGATCCTGGGCCTGCTTGCTACGGAACAGGCGGAGATCAACCCACAGTCACCGATGCCGCTGTCGTGATGGGATATATTGACCCCGGTCATTTTTTGGGCGGAAGGATGACGCTCGATGCCGAAGCAGCGACTGAGGTAGTTAACGCAATCGCAGGTCAACTGGATATGAGTTTAGAGGAGACCGCTGCAGGAATATTGGAAATCGCCGGCGAGCAAATGATTAAAGCTATTCAAGAAATAACCGTACAAGACGGTGTTAACCCTGCTGAAAGTATTCTGGTAGCGGGCGGCGGAGCAGCTGGCCTAAATATTATCCCTATCGCAAAGTCTTTGGGCTGCGCAAAGGTATTGTTGCCTAAAACAGCAGGTGCACTTAGTGCATGTGGAGGTCATTATTCTAATATTGTCTCAGAACACAGTTCTAGCCAATACTCCTCTACAAATTCCTTTGATTTTGATGGAGTTTCAAAGGTTTTTGGGGAAATTAATGCAAAGCTCGACGCTGAGCAAAAGGCTCTGAAAGAAAGAGGAGTCACTAATTTTACAAGAGAATTTTTTGTTGAAGCAAGGTATTTAAATCAGCAGTGGGAGATGGATTTTAAATTACCCGTACTGGACATTAAAAATTCCGAAGATGTCAAAGTACTAATCGAAGAATTTCATAATGTGCATTTTAGGCGTTACGCTGTCAAAGAAGAAGGTGGAACCATAGAATGCATAAATTGGAAAGGTCGGCTAATTGCTGAGATGGAAAAACCACCTCATGCTCTTGATGAATTAAATATTTCCTCAAAAATAATGACGGCAGACCGAATAGTCTCTGCTTATTTTACTGAAAAGGGAAAGTGCCAAACACCCGTTTATATGGGAGCAGAATTGTCGGCCGATTGTGAAATTTTAGGCCCAGCAATTATAGAAGAACCGACCACCACAGTTGTGGTTTATCCAGGTGCACGCGCCCAAGTTACAGCAAGAGGTCATTACCTGCTAACACCGGCATAGTCTTGGCTCGTCGTGTCTTGTAAAACTGACCCAGAATAAATAGAAAGTCGAAAATGATAACTCCAGTACAGCTTTCAATAATGTCCAACAGAATGGATGCTGTTTGTCGTGAGATGACAAACACTATGTTGTTGACTGCACGGTCATCAGTCTTAGGCGTTGCAAGAGACTTCTCGGTATCCATTGTCACCTCAGAAGATGAGGTACTAGCCGCAGCTGAAGGATTTCCTATTCATGTATGGGGAAGCAACCTCCAAACAGGCTCCATGCGCAGAAACCACCCTGACTTTCGAGAAGGCGACGCATATCTGCATAACGACCCCTATGATGGCAATAGTCATGCTGCGGACCACACTTTTCTCGTTCCCGTTTTTTTTGAAGGGGAACATTTCTTCACAACAGCCGTAAAAGCTCACCAAGCGGACACAGGAAATAGCCTACCTACCACCTACATGGCACAGGCACGAGATGTATATCAGGAAGGGTCACTAATATTTCCGGCAGTTAAGATTCAAGAGGACTACAAGAATATTGATGACATTATTCGGATGTGCCGGCGACGCATTCGCATTCCAGATCAGTGGTATGGGGATTACCTTGCCGGTATTGGCGCTGCCAGAATTGGCGAACGTAGTCTGAAGAAATTTGTCGAGAAATACGGAAAGGACACTGTCCGTTCCTTTGTGCGGGAATGGCTCGACTATTCTGAACGCCGATGCATTGATGCTATCAAAAGGCTCCCAAAAGGCCGACTAGAGGCAAATCAATCACACGACCCCATAGAGCCTTGGGTTCCCGAAGGCATACCCGTCAACGTCAAGATTGATATCGATCCTGATGAGGCAATGGTAACTGTTGATTTGAGGGATAATATTGATTGTATAGATGCGGGCTTAAACTTAACTGAGTGCACCTCGACGATGGCTGCTGCGCACGGCGTGCTTGCATGCCTTGGACATGACCTGCCGACGAATTCAGGAATCATGAGACGTATCAAGGTACTACTGCGCGAAAACTGCGTCGTCGGCATCCCAAGGTTCCCACATAGTTGCTCCGTGGCAACCACAAATCTCACAGATATTATTATTAATGTGACGCAGTCTTCCTTTGCTGAACTGGGGGAGGGTCAGGGCTATGCCCATGGAAATTACTGCAATACAGCCGCCGCGGGCGTCGCTTCCGGAAACGATTGGAGACGAGGAGGAGAGCCCTACATCAATCAATTATTTATGATGGGAGGCGGCGGACCTGCATCCTCGGAGACAGATGGGATGCATTATCTGTTTATCCCCGTTACCGCTGGGCTTATGTACCGAGATAGCATAGAAGTCGATGAGCAACGTTTTCCAATACTCGTCAAAAAAATGCAGTTGATGGAAGATTCTATGGGCCATGGTCGAAGACGTGGTGGTCAAGGGACCGAAGTCATTATGGGCCCGCGTAAAGATCCTATCCACATCCTACATATATGTAATGGCTTGGAATCAGCGCCTATAGGTGTTCGTGGCGGGACTGGCTCCAATCTTGGCGAAAATGTCCGCATAGACGGAGATGGTAAAGAACATCCTTACCCGGCAGTCATGGTATGCGATCTAGAAGAGGGCGAAATGCTACGTGCGCGAGATCAGGGTGGTGGAGGCTATGGGCCACCCGTTGAAAGGGAACCCGAGAGGGTTCTAAAAGATGTAGAGAATTATGTGATCAGTGAGGAAACAGCGCGTTCTATCTACGGCGTCAAAATAGCGGGCTCCAGAGCGGATGACACTCTTAGCGTCGACTTTGATACAACTAAGAAAATGAGATCTGAGATGTTGAATTAAAAAATTGTTAAGCCATTAGCGGGCCCAACAGTGCTGTCTATGAGGGCGGGTCGGATTATTCGATAATTCCGATGTATTATTCGCAAGCTCAGCCTTTGCCGAACGCGCTCTCTACAGCATGTTCGAAGATATCCAACGCGTAGTCTGCGTCCCCTTTCGAGAAGGTCAGCACCACTGAGTCATATATCAACTAGATATTCGTCATGCCCGTCGGATACGGGAACTCGCTGAAGCGCAAGGCGGAACGCGAATTCAACGATGTCGTCGAGCGATAAGACGACGCGCGATGTCTACGACTTTGTGATCCCCGGCAGCATTGCCGATAACAGCTTGACCGTAGAGACTATAGCGACGCTAGCACTGTGTGCGGAAATGAGTGTTTCGCTTAACTCCTAAACCTGCACGCAGGAAAGAAGATACTTCGTGTAAGGATGTTTGGGATCAGCGAACAGCAAGTCGGTCTGGTTCGCTTCGACGATGCGCCCTGCCTGCATTACCGCCACACGGTCGCAATAATGTGCCGCAATGCCGAAGTCCCCGGTGATAACGAGACGCGCCGTGCCGGCATCGCGCGCCAGATCACGTGTCAGGTCAAGCACCTGGCGTTGAATGGTGACGTCAAGCCCAGCGGTCGGCTCGTCAGCAATGAGCAGCCGCGGACGATACATCAGGGCCAACGCCAGACAGACACGCTGCGCCATGCCGCCGCTCAGCTCGTGCGGAAAGGCGCTTAATCTTAGTTCAGGGTCAGTGATGCCGACCATTTCCAGCAATTCAATCGAGCGCAACACGGCGTCCTTGTTGCTGATTTTTTCATGCGCCTTGAGAGCGCTGATCAACATGGCACCGACAGTGGTGAGCGGATTGAGCTGGGATTTGGCATTGGGAAGAATTGCAGCGATCTCGCGCGAGCGTAGCTTACGTAAATTTCGCTTTTCCATGCCCACCAAATCGATATCGCCGTAATGCACCGTGCCGGATGTGACTTCAAGAGGAAAGGGCAGCAGCTGCAGCACGCTTTTTACTAGCACCGATTTTCCCGAGCCCGATTCACCGACGATTGCCATGCTTTCGCCGGGTGCAAGCGAAAAAGTTATATCACTGATCAATTTTTGCCCGCCAGCATCTCCAACGGTGACGCTCAAATTAGAGACCGCAAGGATCGGCGTCTCACTTGCCGCTGTTTGTGCAACGATGGAAACTGGTGCGGTAACGGTTTCGCCTTCCGCGCTCTCCAGCGCGATGATGCGGCGGCGGTCGATATCCTTGCGGATAGCGCGCGGCTCCATCGCCATGTTCAAAATCTCGCCGAAGATGCCAAAGGAAAATACCGTCAGTCCTAGCGCGATACCGGGGAAAAGTGCCGGCCACCATTGATCAATGATAAGATATTTGGCGCCCGACGCTATCATCGCGCCGAGCTCAGGTGTCGGTGGACGGACACCGGCGCCGACGAAGCTGAGACCAGCAGTGAGCAGAATTGCGAATCCGACGGTGACCGAAACCTGGACCATCACCACCGGGAAGGCGTTGGGAAAAATATGCCGAAAGCCAAGTCGCATTTCCGTATTGCCGACGGCGCGTGCCGCTTCCGCGAACTGGCGCTGAACCAGTGTCAGCACTTCGGCGCGCACTAGACGTATAAACACCGGCGTGTTGACGAAGGCGATGGCGATGATGATGTTGGTGAGGCTGCCGCCAAAGATAGCCACCAGCACCATGGCAAAAACGAAGACGGGGAAGGACTGCATGACCTCGAGAAGGCGCATGAAGGTTTCAGCGAAGGCAGTGGCGCCGGCTTTACCGCGGGTCTCATAGAGCGCCACGAGAACGCCCAGAGGCGCGCCGAGCGCCACCGATATAAAGGTCGCGACAACGCCGATGATGACATCGGTGCGCGGCGCCGCCAGCACACGTGAGAAAATATCCATGCCGTTTTCGTCAGTACCCAGCCAATGCTTGCCGCCAGGCGGCACGAGGCGCGAGAGCGGATCCGCGGTCTCGGTCGGATAGGGCGCAAGATAGGGCCCGAAAATAGTCAGAAAGATGATTCCGAAAAATATGCCAAGCACGCCGAGCTGCCATTTCGGCAGCCCCTTGAGTGTGCGTTTGATGCGCATCCACATGCGTCGCTATCCCGTGCGCCGGTTGATCATCGTGACCCCACCGCCTTGATGCGCGGGTCCATGGCGAACTGCACCAGATCGACCGCGAGATAAACCAGCATGGTAAAAATTGCAGCGAATGAGACGAAGCCCTGCAGCGGTGCGTAATCTGCCGTGACGATCGATTGCACCGCATATTGTCCGAGGCCCGTGAGATTAAAAACAGTCTCAACCAACACCGCGCCGCCCAAGAGGAACATCACGACGACGCCGGTAATTACGATGGTCGGCCCCGAAGCGACCCTGGCGGCGCGCAGAAATACCGTGCGTGGTTTTATTCCAACGGCTTCGGCATAGGTCGTGTAATCAGCTTGAAGCGCCCCTTCCATCTGACTTCTGAGCATTTTAAAGATCGGCGCGCCGTAGACAAAAGCAAGCGTAAAAACAGGCATGATCAAATGCCAGAGGCCGGACCAGAAATTGTCGAAATCGCCGGCGATCAGCGAATCGATCAGCACCGAACCGGTGACAAAGGGTGATTCGAAATCAAGAATGCCGAGCCGCCCTTCCGGCCCGGGCAGTATTCCAATATGGGTAAAGAAGATAAAAATGAGCACCAGCCCGAGGAGAAAGTCGGGCAGCGCGCCGGCCAGCATGCCATAGCCGAAGGTGATGTTTTGAAAAAAGCGAACGATGCGGTTTTTGGTTCGCGCGGCAGTGATGATGGCGAGCGGCACCAAAAACAGAAAAACCATGATTAGGGAGAGCGCAATAATCTCGATGGTGACAGGAATGCGTTGAATGAGATCGTCAAGCACATAGGTATTGTTGACCCAGGATTCACCGAGGTCGCCGGCAAAGGCTTTTTCTAGCCAGGCGCCATATTGCTCAAAAATCGGGCGGTCGAGCAGCCATTTTTGGCGGAGTGCCTCAACCGACGATTCGGGCGCCAGCGGCCCAAGTGACATGCGCGCCGGGTTGCCCGGCAACATGCGCACGAGCACGAAGGTGATGAAGGAAATCAATACGATCTGCGGGATCAGAAAGAGAAACCTGAGGCCGAGATAGGCAGCAAAACGCATTTAGATAGTTCCCGTTGGTGCGCTGGCCATGGCCTGCCCTCTGGTTAAGCGTCGCGCTACTGCAGATGTGCTTAGATTACGGAATAAAACCTGCCGGCAGCACCAAAGCACCGCCGGCAGGATAGATTTCGTTTTAATCTAGTCGCGAGGTTTACTCCGCAATTGTCATCTCACTGACGTGATAATATTGCGTCGTGTACCAACGGAATCCACTGATCTTACGCGATAGACCGACGGCATAATAATGCTCGCCGATCCAACCGAGCGGAGCCTGATCATGGATGTGTTCTTGGATACCGGCATGCGCTGCGATGCGTGCCTCAGCGTCTACCACGCCCTCGGCGTCCTTCAAGATCTGGTCGACCTTCGGGTCCGAGAAATTGTGGTAGTTGACCAGAGCGCCAGTCGGCCAAACCAACTTTAAGGCATAGTTGATGTCGGACTGAATAGGCATATCAGTCCAGAGCGCCAATGAGCCTTGCTTGCTCTGCACGGTATCAGACCATGCAGCGGTCGGCAGTTTTTTCAGCGAGAGATTGATACCGGCCTTTTTGAAGTCGCTTTGCAGCAGGATCGCGATGGATTCTTGCGCTGCGTCACAGACGCAGTAGGAAAGTTCGGCGTCAAAGCCGTTCGGGAATCCGGCATCGGCAAGAATCTGCTTCGCCTTGGCTGGGTCGAAATCATATTTGAGCCACTCCTCATAACCCGGATAGGTGCTCGGCATGACGCCCTGCCAATTGTTCATCATGCCGTGATAAATATCGCGGACAATGGCTTCCCTATTAATGGCGTGATTGATCGCCTGGCGCACCTTAACATTGTCAAAGGGAGCAAGATTGTTGTTGATCATCACCCACATGGATTGATTGCCGCGCACGGCCACGCCACGCGCTTCATCGGAAGAAGCCAGCGCCACAATTTCGTCCGGCGTCAACCCTTCGGCCATGTGAATTTTGCCCTTTTGCAGGAGCGCGACCCGGTTGGATGACTCCGGCACCACGAGATAGATGATCTTTTTAATCTCGGGGGCGCCGCGCCAATAGTTTTCGTTTGCCTCCATCACCACGCGCTTGCCCGGCGACCATTCGGTCACACGGTAGGCGCCGAACCCGCCGCCATTCGTTGAGACCCATTTGTCGGCCCAAGGATCGTCATCCGTAGCGTGTTTCATCATCTCTTTTGAATCAAGCCAGGGATTATAGTAATTGGTAAGCGCCTTGCAGGCCAGTGGCATGCCTGCCGAAGAGGTGATTTCAACAGTATATTTGTCGATTTTCTTATAGCCGCCGCTTTCGGGCGGATTATGCGTCTGGCCCGGCATGTTGACCAGGTATTCGATGAAATGGTTGATCGCGTTAGTCGCCTTGCCGCGCTCAATACGCCACAGCACGTCGTCGGCGGTGAGCTCGTTACCCCACGGTGAAATTACGCCTTCACGAATGTGGTAGACGGCGCGCTTACCATCAGCGTCGAGATCACATTTTTCAATGATGCCTGGAACCAACTTCTTTTGCCCGATATAATCGGGATATTTAAAGCCAGGGATAGTCGAGGGGTCCCAGTCATCGCCGGTTGAAAAGGGGAAATCGATCCACTCCCAACTCATACCGTCTTCCAGCACCTGTGCGCCCATGCTCCAGGTTTGCGGACTGACATGTTTGTCGAGATCGATGCCCTGCGGCAGAGCGCCGACCGCGATCACCATGGTATCTTGGCCCGCCTTGGCCAGACCTGGCGAAAGTGACGTGCCGGCTGCGATCAGCGCGGCGGCGGCGGCGCCGAGGACGCCGCGTTTAAAGAAAACTCCCAGCTTCATTATTCGATCTCCCCATAATGTTGTTTTGTTGATTCATTTCGATGCAATATCGAACGATCATTTGTTTTGATTATGAGTTAAGCCTAACCCTTCGGAAAATGCCAGTCAACAAAACCCGAAAGGCCTTATAGCCCGCTGTATGAAATAATTTTTTCTGGAGACGCGATATCCTTATAAAATATAGCATTTTTAATAAGTCCGGTGACAAACTTAGTTTTGGGTGCTGGCCGCTACGTCGCGCCAACGGCGGCACGCAGAAAAGTGGTCTGGTTCCACTTCGATCAATGGCGGCACCCCGCTCTTGCAGGCATCCTCGCGGATTGGGCAGCGGCCATAAAGCGGGCATTCCAGCTTGGGGTTGATCGCGGTCGGAATCTCACCCTCTATAACATAAGGGTCCGGCGGCCGCTTCGGGTCAGGAAACAATACCGCGGACAACAACGCGCGACTATAAGGGTGGCGCTGGCTGTCCATGATGATATCGGTCGGCGCATGTTCGATAATATGGCCGAGATACATGATGGCGATTCGGTGACTAATTTTTGCCACGGAAGTGAGGTCGTGTGAGATGAAGATATAGGCGGTCCCCAATTCCTTCTGAATATTCTGCAAAAGAGTTAAAATATCGGCCCGCGCCGAGGGGTCGAGCATCGAGGTCGGCTCATCGAGAATGACGAATTCGGGTTTTGTTGCCAAGGCGCGGGCAATGCCTACCCGCTGCTGCTCGCTCGCCGTCAGGTCGGCCGGAAAATAGTGATAGAAATGCTCGCCCAAGCCCACTAGACGCATCATTTCCGCCACACGCTCAAGACGCTCAGCGCGCCTCATGCCGTGCAGCTTCAGTGGTTCCTCGACTGTCTGCGAGACGGTCAGGCGCGGATTGAGCGAGCCGAACGGGTCCTGGAACACAAGCTGCATATTGGCACGGAGGTCGCGTAAGTGCGCCGCGTCAAGCGCCGTCACATCCTCACCGTCAAGGGTAATGCGGCCTTCCGTCGGCTCGATCAGGCGGAGGATACAGCGCCCGACCGTAGTTTTACCCGAGCCGCTCTCGCCCACCAGGCCAAGCGTCTCGCCATGTTTGAGATTGAAGGAGACATTGTTGACCGCGATCAGGTTGGCGTCCTTGCCGATGACAAAAACCTTGGTGAGGTCCTCGACTTCCAATATATTTGTCATGTTCAAAGCGCTCCCGTTTGCGGCGGATCGTTTAGTGCTTCCATCATCAGTACTCCCCCGTTTTAGCATGACAGTCCCGCTGCATGCCCTTCATGGATGGCGGCAGCCATATTTCGTGGCGCACGGCAATCCCCGATCGCCTGCACATTTAATCCAAAGACGCCGAGCTCGGCTGACAATTTTTCGTCGACCTCGCGGGGCGTCGCGTAGGCAAGGCACGCAATATCGCCAATCTCGCTCTCGTCGCCATTCAGCGCATTGCGGTAGGTCAGTCTGCCGTTTGCCAAGGCCCGTGGCAGGCTGAGAGGAACAGTCTCGATACGAAGTGAAGCCAGGCGGCGGAAGACCCCGAGCTGCGAAATAAAATTGACTTTCGAGCCGATAGCAGCGCGCGGCGTCATGATAATGGTGCGCTGGAAGCGCGCGGCGAAAAGCTCTGCGGCGGCGTAGATAGCGGCGCTATGATCCTGATCGAACAGCACGGCAGTACCGCCCCTTGGAGTGTCAGATGTCAGTAAATCCAGGGTGGCGCTTCTTAGATCACGCGCTTCCGCGCCCGCCACCAGACTGGACGGCCAGGTGGAAGTTGCGCCGGTCGCGAGGATTACCTCGTCGGGCTTGAGCGCCGCAATCTCCGCCGCCGTCACGCGTTGTCCAAGATGAAAGACAACACCGGCCTCATTTGTCCGAGCCAGTTGAAAGGCGATCGCCTCCGCAATATCCGCCCGCCCTGGCAAACGTGATTCCCAAAGTGCACCGCCGCCGAGCTCGGTCGAAGAGCAGAACAAATCCACTTTATGGCCGCGTGCCGCTGCGATCCACGCCGCCTCTAAGCCGGCCACACCGCCACCGATAACCGCAATGTGTCGCGCTACTTTGGCCGGAGCAGGCTGCCAATCGATCTCATGCGGTTCAGCCAATTCGGGATTGTGCACGCAGGTCATGCCGCGCCCGGCATGAATTTCACCCCAGCAGTAATTACAGTAAATGCAGGGGCGAATATTGCCCTCGCTCCCGTCTTTTGCCTTGTTAGCCCAAGCTGCATCGCTGACCAAGGCACGGCTGAAGCCGACCAGGTCGCCACAACCTTCAGCCAATAACTGCTCAGCAGCGGCCGGCGATTCGATACGCCCCAGCGTCATCACCGGTATATCGCGGCAAAGTTTTTTCATGCGCGCATGGAGGTGCTGATAGGGCCGCATAGAAAAATGCATATCCGGCAAATGATTCTCCAGGCTGGGGCTGAAATTACCCTGACTGAAGGCGAAATAGTCAAGCCCGCCCTCAGCGACGAAAATCTTGACGATTTCCTCTGCCTCCTCGGGCGTAATGCCACCCGCCACCCCTTCGTCGCAGGGCATTTTTAGGCCCATCATAAATCCGATGCCACAGCGCTCGCGGATGCTGCTTATCATTTCGCGCACGAAGGCCAGGCGCCTTAATCGGTCACCCCCATATTTATCGTCGCGGTCGTTGGAGAAGGGTGACATGAACTGGGTGAGCAAATAGCCATGCGCGCCGTGCAGCTCAACACCACTAAAACCAGCCCGTTGCAGACGCTCAGCAGCGACGACAAAACTTTCGATTATTTCTTCGACCTCAGATAGCGTCATCTTGTGCGGCACCGTCCAGCTTAGCGGATCGGGCATAGCCGAGGCGCTAACGGGCGTTGTCAACGGACTCCACAATTGCTGCCGCCCGACATGACCTAGTTGGCCGACCAGGCGACAATCCTCACCCTCGACCGCCTCTGCCCAACGCTTGAAGAGATCAAGATTGTCCTCATCATAAACGCTCACTAGGAACGGGTTGGCAAGAGACGTGTGGTGGACTGGCATCAACTCGGTCACAATCATTGCCGTGCCGCCCGCCGCTCGCGCTTGGTGGTAATCGATTAGGCGTTGGGTCGGCCGTGTGGAGGCGCCATATCCAGAAACAGTCGCGGTATGAACGACGCGATTGCGTAAGGTGTGAGCGCCGACCTGCAGTGGACTGAACAGGTTTGGGTAAGTCATAAATGATGTCCGGGTAATTATTGCGAGCGCGAGAAATATTAAAGGCATTGGGAAGATGAAGCAATTCGACTATGTTATTGTTGGCGCCGGCACCGCCGGTTGCGTGCTCGCCAATCGCCTCTCGGCTGAAGCAGGCATATCGGTTTTACTGCTTGAAGCCGGCGGGCCGTACCGTCATCCGATGCTGCCGATCCCGATGATGGCCGGACTGTCCTATTTCATTAAATCCACCAACTGGAATTATGAGAGCGCGCCCGAGCCCCACCTCGACAATCGCCGCATCGCCTGGCCGCGCGGTAAGGTGCTGGGCGGCACATCATCCATCAACGGCATGATGTATATCCGCGGTCACCGCAAAGATTACGATGGCTGGGCCGAATCCGGCCTCGACGGCTGGTCCTATGATGACGTACTGCCCTACTTCAAGCGCGCCGAAGGCAATCGCGACCGGCGCGACCCATATCACGGCACTGAAGGTCCGTACATTACCGGGCGGGCGAAATCGAACAACCCGCTCTATCCTGTGTTCCTCGAGGCCTGCCGCCAGGCAGGTCATCCGGCGACCAATGATTTCAATGGTGCTGAGCAGGAAGGCGTCGGCCGACAGGATTTTAATACCAGCAAGGGCAGACGGGTGTGTAGCGCCACCGCCTATCTTGCACCGGTAAAGGGCCGCGCGAATTTGCGTGTGGTCACGCGCGCCCATGCGACAAGGCTACTGTTCGAAGGTACGCGCGCAGTTGGTGTTGAGTATATCGAAGGCGGCACAGGCGACAGGGGCGGCGCACGGAAAGAGGCGCGGGCGGCGCGTGAAGTGCTTGTCTGCGGCGGCACGGTGAATTCACCGGCTCTGTTGCAGCACTCAGGGCTCGGCGCGGCGGAAATGTTACGCGCGCTCGATATTCCCGTGACTGCCGATCTGCCCGGCGTTGGGCAAAATTTGCAGGATCATATTGGCGCCTACGTGCAGAATCATTGCCTCGAGCCGGTGACACTTTATCGTTTGTTCCGTGCTGACCAAGCCGCAATGGCGCTGCTGCGCGTCTGGTTGTTCGGCAATGGGCCGGGCGCGTCGATTGCGCTCGAAGCGGGCGGGTTTCTCCGCACCCGGCGCGAGCTTAAAATTCCCGATATTCAGGTCTCATTTGTGCCCGGCCTCTCGTTGGATACGACACGCAGCAAACAAGGCCGGCACGGCTATCTCTCGCATTTCTATCTGATGCGCCCGAAGAGCCGAGGACAGGTGACCATCAATTCAGCCGATCCATTCGCTGCGCCCACTATCTCGCCCAATTCCATGGCGGAAGAATCCGACCGCCGGGTGATGCGCGACGGCGTCCGCCTGGTGCGTGATGCCATGGCCCAAGCAGCATTTGCGCGCTATCGCGGCGCCGAAATATCGCCAGGCGCGCATGTTCAGTCGGACGAAGAGATCGATTCCTGGGTGCGTGCCAACGCCACCACCGTCTGGCATCCGGTCGGCACCTGTAAGATGGGCTGCGGCGTGGATGCGGTGGTCGATAACGAATTACGCGTGCATGGCATAGAGGCTTTGCGCGTTGTCGATGCCTCCGTCATGCCCGAGATTATCGGCGGCAACACCGCCGCACCGACCATCATGATCGCGGAAAAGGCGGCGGATATGATTTTGGGCCGTCCGCCGCAAACGGCCTAACCCCTTTTAGACTTCCTCGCGCTCGCCAAATAGCAGGGTGACGTTGATGCGGCGGTTTTCATAACCGTCCTGGAAACGGAGCGGAATGGTTTCGTGGATCAAGCTCGAATCGAAAAGTACGGCGCGATTGCATTTGTAAGGAATATCGCGGAAAGGCGCATCGCGCCGCTTGATCTCGGCCCGGAGCGCCGTTTCCTCCTGATTATAATCTTCGAACCGCCATTCGGGCGGGGCGGCCATATCGTAGAGGCGCAGACCTCCGAATTCCTTATTTTCAAGTGCAGAATCGGGCGTAATCCAGAAATTTAAATTGACTGCCGCCTTATCGGCATGGAGGCGGGTGCCGGTACTGCGGGCGCCATATTTGAAAGCCCACAACTGAACCAGCTTGTGGCCACCAAAGATATTGGGCAAACGCTGCTGCAGTTGGCGCGCAAGATCGAACAAGAGCGGTATGTCGAAGCCTTCATTCATATAGGCGCCGAGATAGCCGCCATGTTCTTTGCAATCGAACCAGATGGTGGCTTCGAGACAAAAGCGCCGGAGCGCCGCCAACGCCGCCTCGCTGAGCAAATCATCAAGAATGACCATCGGCGGTACAGCGGCGGAATATTGTTGTTCGATACGGCCGTAATTAAGCGCCGGATTAAGCGCCTCGAGTGCCAAATCCGCATCCGGCGGCAAGTAATTGAGACGGTTGAAGCTGCCGGTTAGGCGCGTCTGCTGATCTGGCGATAGCGCCTGTAGCCTCGCCAAATCACCACTACCGCCTTCCGCCTCGTTCAACTCAGCGAGCACCTCGCGGTGGGCTTCAATTTCGCGCTCGAAGGTGGGTGGCAGAGCGTCACGCGCCAGAAGGTATTCATACTGCTCTATATCATGCGTAAGCTTGGCTCGCGAGGCGAAACGAAAGGTGTCGTCCTGAGACGGGTCGGTTACGGCTCCGGGTGCGCAAGGACTAAGCCACGTAGGGCCACGCAACAGGCCAAGAGCTGTTCTAAATTCCGCCACCGCCTCGTCAAGCCGCCCTTGGCGTTTAAGCGTGGTAGCCAGGTTTGCGTGCGCCGGGGCTGAATCGGGTGCGACAGAAAGTGCTTGGCGGAAGGCGCGCGCCGCTGCCGCATCACGTTCTAGCGCCAAATAGAGGTTGCCGAGCGTAATGTGAAAACTGGCATTCTCTGGCGCCAAGGAAACAGCGCGTTGGAGGGCAAGTAGGGCCTCGATTGTCTCGCCCGCATCTGCCTGGGTAATGCCCAACACATAATGTGCTCCGGCATTCTCTGGCTCGCTCGCCACGATGGCGCGGCTGATTTTTAATGCCTCGTCGCGATTGCCGCACCGATAGGCGGAGATTGCCTCGGTCAAATTTATTTCTGCTTCCAGCATGTGTATATTGCTCTTATTCAGTATGGATTTGCTGGCGCGAAATGTAGCGCATATTCGTCTCCACGCCGCCAACATTCGTGTAGCCAAGTGAAAACCTGACGATGGGAAGTGTCGTCGATCAACTCATTGCGGAGCAGAGGCAAAAAAATCGAAACGTTCCGTATTGAGAGCCAGAGCAACGACAACAGAAATTGAACGACCAGGAAGCCACAAAGCAGGCAATCGGCAAGCAGATGAACAACACATCGGCTTCCTCGCCCCGGCAACACCGCAATCTGCTGGCATTTTATGCGGTCAGCCTAAGATGAATTTGAAATAGATCTCGAGGGCACCATCGCAAAAGACGGGGCAAAGTAGACTTATACAATATTACAAAGACCAAGATAATATTGGCATAAAATGAGTTATTTTTATGATTGCGCGCAAACAAAAGATCGATAACTCATTCTATTAGCGGGCGTATTTGTGGTTGCTGGGGCACGTAACCACAAATACCGAACAACACTACTATGGAGCAAGCGCTCGCCTGACTGCTTAAGCGTAGTTCTCTGCCCTTCCTAAATTCCAGCCCTCTATTTCTGCGAATTTAGGTACGCTTTGGGGTAGACAGCGGACATCAAAATCATAATTCCCAATTTGATGAGAAAATTTCCGATTGAGTCCGCATTATCCGTACTGCTTTAGAATGATTTAAACACCTCACCGGTATGGGGATGTACTGAATTTGCTTCGACAACACCACCTTCAATCATTTGATCAAATAATTGTTTGGCTGCATCAGCAGCAGACTCCATCGTTGCCTGATTTGGGTACTTGGCAATGACGACGCCTTTCCCATTTCCATAAGAAACCAAATCAATGAAGTCAGCCCCAATACCTTCCAGTACATCGCGAAAGTCTTCGATGAACGCTCCAGCTTTATCCATATCGGACGCCGCAAACCTAGTAATTCTGTAAACCGCCATAATATTTTTTTCTTTCATGTTACGTTTTCAGTGTGATCTTCCTAATTGATACTAGTACCCAAAACTGCGCTGTTAGTCTAAATCAGTACAATCACATCCGCCCGCATCAGGCGCTGAACATGTGCCCACCGGTGCCCGATATTCCACCAGGAAATAGCACATAGAATTAGGGCTTTACAACAGTACCCTCCAGCTATTTGGAAAATCCCTCTGCGGCTAGCACCGCCTTCACAGCGGGGCGGCCAGCAACTCGTTCCTGAAACGCCATCAGGTTCGGGTAGGCCGACAGGTCGAGTTTCACGAGCTTGGCCCAATTAGTCACGGTGAACAGGTAAGCATCCACCACCGAAAAGTCTTGACCGGTGAGAAATGGTTTTCCCTGCAACTCACTCTCGAGGTACGCGTAGCGCTTGCGCAAATATTTTTAGCGCTCTTCCCGGGTTGCCGCCGGTGTCGTTGAGTTAAATAGCGGGCTGTAGGATTTGTGCAGTTCGGAATTGATGTAGCCGAGCAAGGCCTGCACGCGATAACGCTCAATCGATCCATTCTTGGGCGCGAGTTTTGCGTCCGGCTTTTGATCCGCCAGATACTGCACGATGGCCGGCCCTTCAGTGAGTACCGAACCGTCGTCGAGTTCTAATACCGGTACGTATCCTTTGGGATTGATGCCGAGAAAATCCCTGCCGGATTGCGTCTTTTTTTCCGCGAGATCGACCTTCTCGAGTTCGAGAGTAATGCCGAGTTCGCTCGCAACGATGTGCGGCGACATGGAGCACGCTCCTGGTGAGTAATAGAGCTTCATCAAAGTTTTCCCGAATGCGTGAGGTTGAAGGACGGTGTGGAGGTGCAAGCATCTCTATTACTCGCTCGCCAATTGCACAACGAGCATGCGCGGGTATGCGGCTTCGTGTCGAACTCCTCAGATATAACCTAGACTGAGAACATACCGCTTTCAATGACCCTCCCGCCGCGCGCTCATAGGAATTATCCGCCCGATTATTCGAGCGCAATCCCTGATCGTGGGTCGCAAACAACCGTTCCTCACGAATGGCGACAACGTAGGACTTGAGCTTGTCTGTGGTGATGCGCTTCGGCGCATAACCCTACTTATGCAGCAACTTTCGAAGCAATCGCCTCGCCGAGTTAGCGCAGCGTTGCGGCTGTACCAGAAAGTCGAACACCTCGCTTTCGTCATCGACCGCCCGCCATAGCCAGTATCTCCGACCACGGACCTTGATGACCATCTCGTCGAGGTGCCAGCGCACACTGGCGAGCCGTCGGCTACGACGGTACCGGCCCCCACCCCCACCTGCTCCGATCACCGACTAAACGTCTCAATGACCTGGTGATCTCGTAGAGTCCCTGGTGCGGCGCGGTCACAGTGAGGTGGGCTTAGACAAATCTTCTGACGTTAAGCAGTGCTGTCATCGCATCCATACCGCTATTGTTTAATAGCGCGGCATATCCGGTTCTATATGGCGGGACCAAGCGTCGATCCCGCCGGCCAGGTTCCAGGCATCGTTAAACCCGTTATTGCGAAGAAAGTCTGTCACCATGGCGCTGCGCATTCCGTGATGGCAAACAACGATCAGCGGATGCTCACGCGGCAACGTTTCAAGTTCGTCGGGAACCTGCTGCATGGGGATCGTGACGCTGTCGCCGATGGCGCAGACAGACAATTCCTTCGATTCTCGAATATCGAGCACCGTGTGCGCAGCACCGTCGGTCCGCATCTCCGCGAGTTTGTGAACGCTGATATCATTATCTGCTTGTTGCATCTGATCCATCCCACCTATTCGCTGGCTGCATTATCACGTTAACAGGAAGGACATGTAGGGGCATCTGCGATAGCCCATCGAGATGGATAACATCTCGTTTGCCCGCCATCAATTTCCACTGGATATTATTCGCCGCGCCGTTTGGCTCTATGCCCGATTCACTTTGAGCTATCGAGATATAGAGGGTTTGCCTGCGGAGCAGGGCCTTAATATTTCCTATCATGTCGCCATTCGAACCTTCGGCCTAACGGCTGAGCATATCGATAACAAGCAGGCGACTAATCGTGCTGATTTTCTCTGACAACGCCTATCAGCGCTATGAGTGAGCAAGAGGTCGCACCCGCCGCCGCCGATGATGATGCTGAAACTGGTGCGCGACGATTTGGACCTGTTATGGCGTCTGCGCGGCGTCGGCGCAGAGGATTTCAACGGCATCGCTAAGGACGCGCTTGAGGATTTGATCTTCGCCCCCAATTCGGGCAAGATCGAATCCAACGATCGGGCCATTGAGCATCTCAAAGGCGCGTGGCAATTGCGGCCAAATAAAGAAACCTGGAGAGCAGGAATGAGCTATCACATCGTCGTCGATTCCGGCAGCACCTTTACCGATGTCATCGTGGCAGACGCAGAAGGCCCCCTGACGGGCGACAAGGCGCTGCCGATGCCGGAACTTTGGTGCAGGCGTTCCACGATGTGTATTTCCGCCGCTACGCCATGAAAGAAGAAGGCGGCGCCATCGAATGCGTTAACTAGAAGGGCCGGCTGACCGCTATCCTCGACAAGCCGAACTCGCCGGAAGAAACGACGGGCGGATCGAAGGCGCTCGTAGCTGGGCGGGTTTTAAAAATCTATTTCGGCAGCGACCACGCCCTCGACGCGCCAGCAATGTCGGCACCGACCTCAGCCCCGACGCCAAGGTCGCCGGCTCGACAGTCATTGAGGAGCCGACCACCACCATCGTCGTCTATCCCGGCGCTACGGCATGGGTGACGGCACGGCGAAATTATATGTTTGAAACGGAAGCCGAGAGCAAGACTTAAGGGAGCTTAAAAATGGCTGAATCCACGAATAATCCTGCGCCCGGCACAGAGGCGGACCAGGATGATCAGTTCGACTCTGTGATGCTCGCTATCATGGCTAACCGCATGGATGCGATCTGCCGCGAGATGACCAACACCGTGATGTTCTCCGCGCGCTCGGCGGTGATCGGCATCGCGCGCGATTTTTCCTGCGCGATTATCACCTCGGATGACGAGGTTTTGGCGGTCGCCGAGGCGATGCCAATTCATGTGTTTGGTATGCATCTGCAAACCGCGTCGATGGCAAAATATCATCCGGACTTTCGCGAGGGCGATGCCTTTCTCGACAATGATCCCTATGTCGGCAACAGCCACCCCGCCGATCACACCTTTCTCATTCCAGTATTTTTTGAGGGTGAGCATTTCTTTACGTCGGCGGTCAAGGCGCATCAGGCCGATTGCGGCAACAGCCAGCCGACAACCTATTTCGCCGCCGCCAAAGACGTCTATCAGGAAGGCGCGCTGATCTTTCCCTGCGTGCAGGTGCAAAGCGATTATAAGAATAACGAGGATATTATCCGCATGTGCCGCCGGCGCATCCGCGTGCCCGATCAATGGTATGGCGATTATCTCGCAGCGATGGGCGCGGCTCGTATCGGCGAACGCCGGCTGAAGGAGTTTATCGGCAAATACGGCAAAGCCGTGGTGCGCAAATTCATCGCCGACTGGTTCGATTATTCCGAACGACGGACGGCCGACGCGATCCGAGCCCTGCCGAGTGGCGCCATCTCTGCCACCGGCGTGCATGATCCGATCATGCCGTTTCTGCCGGACGGCATTCATATTAAGGTCGCTATCGATATCGATAGCACCGATGGCCGAATCAAGGTCGATTTACGCGACAATCCGGATTCCGTCGATGCCGGGCTAAATCTGACCGAGGCAACCGCTACCATGTCAGCGGCGCAGGCGGTGTTCTCCTGCCTCGATTCCGACATTCCGCACAATTCCGGCAGCTTCCGGCGACTGGATATTCTGCTGCGCGAAAACTGCGTCACCGGCATTCCGCAGTTTCCACATAGCTGCTCGGTTGCCACCACCAATATGACCGATACCATCATTAATACCATTCAGGCCGGCTTCACACAGCTTGGCGACGGCTATGGGTTCAGCCAGGGCAATATGTGCAACGGCGCCGGCACCGGCGTTTGCTCGGGCAAGGATTGGCGCCACGGCGGCGCACCCTATGTGAACCAGATGTTCATGTCAGCCGGCGGCATGCCCGCCTCGGCGCGCAATGACGGCATGCACGGCATGGTCAATCCAGTCAGCGCCGGGCTGGTCTACCGCGACAGCATCGAGGTCAACGAACAGCGCTTTCCGTTCCAGGTGCAGAGCGTGCGGGCGCTGGAGGATTCATGCGGCGCCGGGCGGCGGCGCGGCGGCCCGGCTTCGGAAGTGATCATGGGGCCACGCAACGAACCCATGCTGGTGATCAATATCGCCAACGGCCTGGAAAATGTGCCACAGGGCGTGCTCGGCGGCTTGCCGTCCAAGCCCGGCCTGCAGATGAGGATTGCAGCCGACGGCAGCGAAGAGATTTATTCCACCGATGCCTACTGCCATCTCGCGCCCGGCGACCAATTACGCGCCGTCGATAATGGCGGTGGCGGCTATGGCGACCCCCTAACGCGCGAGGTCGAGCGTGTTCTTAGTGATGTGCAGGAGCGCTATGTCTCGCGTGCCCAGGCCGAGGCGGTCTATGGAGTGGTCATCACCGGCTCCCCGGCGCGCGACGATCTCGCCGTTGATAGCAGCGCCACAACCACCCTCCGCCAATCCCGCCTTGCAATACCGGGGGCGCCCATACGTGACAATGCCCCCTGATGGGCGCTGTCAGACTAAATCGAACAAGTTTCCAAAGTTCCTGACGGCGAGGCTGTCAGGCTGCCAACTGCCGCCACTCAGCCAATGCCGAGGAGCGGTTTTGTCGGCTTTGACGTCCGGCATGAAGGGGATCGAATCATACTCCCCCATGGTTTGATTATAAACCTGCACGGCACCCGCTTCACTGAGTGCGCTCTCCACGAGAGGACGCATGGCGCTGCTGAGATTTGCCTACATTGTGCGACGAAAATACTGTGTCGCGGCGTCGTCAGGTCCGCTTAGGATACCGCGCACATCTTCAAGGGTCATATTCTCGATTGCAGCAAGAAATAGTTCTTTAGCACGCGGCGTTGCCAGCTCGGCGGTACGGTTTAGGCGCAGCTCCAAATCTTCGAGCAGGCCGGCCATACACACCATTTCGAGCGCATCGCGAACTCGATTGAGACTCTTGGGTAGCGGAATATGGATCAGTGAATCAAGATTAAACCCGTCCACGGCGCCTAATTGGGCGACGACATGCTGAGCAGCGATTTCGAGCGCCTGGCGCAGCCCCGAACCAATATCAGAATTGCTCAGAACTCCGCCGCCACTTGAGTTGCCGGTAAGACTACCCAAGATACCGTCACCGCCGGTCACACTATCCAGGCTATCCGTGATGCTGGAGACCAAAGAGTTGTCATCCTTTACCGGCGCAGCCTCGCCTAAACGTTCTGAGTTAATCTGCGCGGAATTTGTATTTCCCGTTGGGCTGCGCTCAGTTCGAGACGCCGGACCGATTTCTTCGATAGCGACTTTCAGGTCGGCCAGAAAATTTGGATCAGCGCCACGCGCCCGCTCGGCGTCATTGATCAAGTCCCGGGGGCGCTCCACCAGAGCGGCCATCATTGCCCTGCCAAGTATCGCAACGCGGCTCTTCGGCATCCACGGTCGCCCAGCCAGCAATCACCGGGAATAAGACAGCAAAAATTACGAAAGATGAAAATATTTTCATGGCATAAATAATACCGCAATAATTCACTTTGCTTACGGCGTTGATTGAACCGCGCAAAATAAATGCTCCGATCGCCGCTAATTTCACCTGGAGCCACAGCAACCTGTGCTCGTCAGTGAGCCAAGGATCGCATCGCAATGAACTTCTGCTTTGGGTCAAATTGAGACGAACATGCCAACCTCAAAATTGATCTGCTTTCTCCCCGATAGCGGACATCAATATCGGCAAATCGTATTTCCAACTTCTGAGGGCCGCCTTATTCTTGATCCAACACACTCCGAATCACCGCCGCGAGTTCTACTGTCTTGAACGGCTTTCGAATGATAGGCGTGTGTCCATCTTGTTCGGCATTGTTATTGAACGCCTCTTCGGCGTAACCCGTCATATAGACGAACCGTGTGGTCGGGCTTTGGCGCCGGACTATGTCCGTGAGATCCGG
>Ga0209403_10001419_pt1 | contig 31191 bp, 23 predicted proteins | sample ArcticOcean_MG_C_8_FD_187440 | JGI IMG/M metagenome (GOLD analysis project Ga0209403, IMG submission 187440) | Marine microbial communities from western Arctic Ocean - ArcticOcean_MG_CB11_86 (SPAdes) (version 2) | ecosystem: Environmental > Aquatic > Marine > Oceanic | place: Arctic Ocean...
CTTGTACGGACTCTTGTCCTTGGAGAACCGGATGTCACGGTTGATGCGGAACATCGAACCGCCTACCGGTCGCGGGTCGGCGACGTAGTGGGGGCTGATGGTGTGGAGCCGCTCTGCAAAGTCCGACACGAACGCTAACATCGGGTCGCGAACATCCGCAATGTACCGATCGCGATTCGCCTTGAACCACTCACGGTCGTTATTGATAGCCAGCTCGGCCAGGAACTCAAAGAGGGCGCGGGAGAAGTGTGCAGTCTTTACCAAGATAAGAACCTCGTGAATGGAGTGCTCTCCGAGGTTATGACAGCGGCCCGCACCCCGTCAATGGCCGGCTACGAACGCGACCTTCGCCGGCACGCCGGTGGATGGTAAGATCGGTTACAGCGTTCGCAAAGGAGAACCAAATGGCCACCAACCGGATGCCGGTAATATTCTTGGCGCACGGTGCACCGTACTTCATGGACGACAACGGGGAGATGATTGGGCCAGACGCCCTGCTCTCGGCGGGTCCAGGGTCCGGCGAGGCTGTGTCGGTCGAACAGACGTCACCCCTCGGCCTAACAAACCTGTTCTCGGAGTTGCATGAGTGGGCGAACGATCTCCCGCGTCCGAAGTCGGTGCTGATGCTTTCCGCTCACTGGGAGGCGAGGCCGCTGACAATAGGGGCGACCAGAACCGTCCCACTGATCTACGATTTCTACGGCTTCCCAGAGCCCTTCCGTGGGTGTGCAGAGGGCGGAGCCCTTTGCCGGGAGTCTGAGGGTGTCCCTCAGAAGTACCTCAATAATTCATTCTATTTTCTTCTGGTCTGGGAATAGAATGCGTCGTCTGGACAGCACCAACCCCCGCCCCCTTAGCGTGCGTAGCACTAGCCCGCCGGGGGTACGCCGCCTTCAAGCACCGTGACCAGCTTGGCCGGATCGATGTTGCCGCCCGAGACGATGCATGCCACCTTGCCGCCTCCCGCCCTACCCGCCAGCGCCGCCGCAACCGATACGGCTCCTGCACCCTCGGCAATGACGTGATTGCGCTCCGCCATTATCTTCACCGCCGACGCCGTCTCCTCCAGTGAGGCCAGTAGCGTGCCGTCGATGAGCTGTGTTGCGAGGGCGTACATCTCAGGCTGCACGATGGGCGAGCCTATGCCGTCCACGAAGCTGAGCGAGTAATCGACCCGCACGGGTCCGCCCGCTTCGAGGGCCGCGGCCAATGGCGACGACGTCTCCGCCTCGCACGCGTACACCTTGACCTGCGGCCTGACCGCCTTGATGGCTGCCGCGATGCCAGAGCACAGCCCACCGCCGCCCCATGCGACAACTATCGTGTCGACATCGGGCAGATCCTCGAGTATCTCCAGGGCAATGGTCCCGTTACCTGCCAGCACCGCCGGATCGCTGAAGGGATGGACCAGGCGACCTGAAACGCCGTCCTTTTCGCGGGTGCCCCATATCGCGGTGAACTCCTCAAAGTTCGCCTTGACGAAGGAGCCTCCTAGGCGCCGAATGTTGGCCAGCTTGGCCTCCGGCGCGTTTTCGGGCACCACGGCAGTGCAGTGCACCCCGAGGCGACGGGCCGCCCAGGACAGGCCCTGGGCCATGTTCCCGGCGCTCACCGTCCACACCCCCTGCGCCATCTCAGCCTCCGGGATCAGCCTGACGGCGCTGGTGGCGCCCCGCAGCTTGAACGAACCCACAGGCTGCAGGTTCTCTAGCTTCAGATAGACCTCTGCGGGAGCATCGTCGACGTTGAGCCGAACCAGCGGCGTGCGCAGCACTTCGCCTGCAATTCGCTCCTGCGCTGCCCGGACCTCGTCGATGGTTGGGATTGCGTGCTCGACCATTGCTATGGCACCTGGCCCTGTAGTATTTTCGCCAGCTTCGCCATGTCGATATTCCCACCCGACACGACGCACGCGATCTTGCCGCCCCCAGCCTTGCCAGACAGCGCACCAGCCACCGAAGACGCCCCGGCGCCCTCTGCGATGGTGTGTGCTCGCTCTGCAACTAGCTTTACAGCAGAGGCCGTCTCCTCAATGGTCGAGACGACCGAACCGTCCAGCAGCTCGCTCACCAGGGGCCACATGTGCTCAAAGACCATGGGTGATCCGATGCCGCTCACAAAAGACGGCGGTTGCTCCACCTCGACCGGCCCTCCAGCCGCGATCGCCCCTGCCAGGGCCGCCCCTGACTCTACCTCAGCCGCCAGTACCCTCGCCTGGGGTCGCAGCGCCTTGACCGCCGAAGCGACGCTGGCTGCGAATCCGCCCCCGCCGTAGGGCACCAGGACCGTATCGACATCCGGCATGTCCTCCACGATCTCCAGCCCCACGGTGGCGTTGCCGGCCATCACGGCAGGGTCGCTGAAGGGGTGCAGGAACAGTCCCTGCATGCCGTCTCGTCCATTAACACGGCATATTTGAAGGATCTCTTCCCAGGGGACCTTGATGATGCTCGCTCCGAGGCTCTCGATAACGCTCAGCTTAGCCTCCGGCGAGTTGTCCGAAACCACCGCCGTACATGCCAGCCCGAAGCGCCGGGCCACCCATGCCACCGACAGAGCCATGTTGCCGGAGCTGGCCGTCCATACGCCCTGCTCCAGGGCCGCGGGGTCGGCAAGCCGGACGGCATTGACCGCGCCCCTGAGCTTAAACGCACCACTGGGCTGAAGATTCTCCAGCTTCAGATAAATCTCGGCAGGGCCGTCATCGACGTTGAGGCGCACCAGCGGCGTCCGAACGGCAACGTCCGAGATTCGCTCGGCGGCGGCGCGAACATCGTCTATGGGAACTGCGGTTACGGCACTCATTTCGTCGTATCCTTTGCGTTCGGATGGGAGAGGATTGAGGTGAGGGTGAATCGCGCTCACATATAACGGCCGGGATAGGCAGACGGCCCACTCATCCTAGCCTTCTCCCCCAAAAAAGGGGGCGGAAGAGACTAGACTCCCCACGAAAGCGCCGGTAGCGACCCTAGTCCGCCACGGGGGCCACTGCCCTGTGGAGCAGGTGGGCCTTGAGGTAGCGGCCGGTGTGGGAGTCGGTGGACTCGGTGATCTGCTGCGGGGTGCCCTCGGCAATTACGCTGCCACCACCGTCCCCTGCGCCTGGACCCAGGTCGATGATCCAGTCCGCGTTCTTGATCAGGTCCATGTGGTGCTCAATCAGCACTACCGTATTTCCGGCATCCACGAGCCTGTGAAGCACCCGGAGCAGGTGGGAGCAGTCCTCGAATGACAGGCCAGTCGTCGGCTCGTCCAGGATGTACAGTGTGCTGCCCGTGGCCCTCTTCGACAACTCCGTTGACAGCTTCACTCTCTGGGCCTCGCCACCACTCAGGTGTGTGGCCGGCTGCCCGAGCCTGATATAGCCAAGCCCCACATCGTGCATGGTCTGCAGCTTGTTCTTGATCCGAGGTATATTCGAAAAGTGCTCCAGCGCCTCGGTGACGGTCATATCGAGCACCTCAGCGATGTTCTTCCCCTTGAAGCGAATCTCCAGCGCCTCTCGGTTATATCGCTGGCCCCCGCATACGTCACAGGGCACCGTCACGTCGGGGAGAAAGTGCATTTCGATGCTCGTATAACCATCGCCCGAGCAGGCTTCACACCTGCCGCCCTTCACATTGAATGAGAATCGCCCCGGCTTGTACCCGCGAACCTTCGCTTCGGGCACGGTGGCGAACAGCTCTCGCATCGGGGTGAAGACACCGACGTATGTGGCCGGATTGCTGCGAGGGGTTCGGCCTATCGGTGACTGGTCGATATTCACGACCTTGTCGACGGCCTCCGTGCCCACGATGGTGTCGTGGGCGCCTGGCCTGTCCTTGGCCCTGTAGAAGTCTTGGGCCAGCTTCTTGAACAGCACCTCATAGATCAAGGTGCTCTTACCGGACCCGGACACACCCGTGATACACACGAGTTTGCCCAGCGGGATGGTCACGTCCATGCCCTTGAGGTTGTTCGCCCGTGCGCCCGCTATCGTGATGGCGAGGCCGTTGCCGGGCCGTATCGCATCTGGAAGCGGGATCACCTTGGTTTGGCCCAGGTACTGCCCAGTAATGGACTCCTTGGTCGCGATGATGTCGTCAATCGTGCCGGACGCGACGACGTGGCCGCCGTGCTCTCCCGCACCGGGCCCAATATCGATGATGTAGTCAGCAGCCCGCATGATGGCCTCGTCGTGCTCGACAACGAGCACGCTATTGCCGATGTCGCGGAGCCGCTGCAGGGTCTCGATGAGGCGTGAGTCGTCCACGGGGTGTAGCCCGACGGAGGGCTCGTCGCAGACATACAGCACGCCCATCAGGCCCGAGCCGATCTGAGTCGCGAGACGAATTCGCTGCGCCTCACCACCACTGAGGGTCGACGCCGTGCGTTGCAGTGTCAGGTAGTCGAGACCGATGTCGACCAGGAACAGGAGCCGCGCCTGGATCTCCTTGAGTATCTGAGACGCTATCGCCAGCTCCCTTGTCGTCAGCATGTCGTCAGCGCCAGGAACCGGCTCGGCACCGTTTTCACTCGGGGCAACACCGTTCGTCTGGGACCCAGCCCTTTCACCGGCGATGGCGGCGAACCACTCTTGCGCATGGCTGATCGATCTGTCGGTCACCTGTGTGATGTTCAGCCCGCCGACCGTTACCGCCAGTACCTCGGGTTTGAGCCGCTCACCACCACATGCCTGACACGGCCGCGACGCCATATATCGCTCTATCTCAGACCGAATATGGTCGGATTCGGTCTCCCGGTACCGGCGCTCCAGGTTGTTGATCACGCCCTCGAACTTCGTGTCCCACTCGAAGTCGCGCCCCCGCTGAGTCTGGTGACTCATGCGGATGGTTCTCCCCTTCGCGCCGTACAGGATGAGCTCGAGATTACTCTTGGATAGCTTGCTAACCGGGACCTTTGTCGAGAATTTGTATGTGCGCGCCAGCGATTTCAGCAGGCTGGCGAGCCAGGGGGTAGATGAACCAGCCCTTGACCAGGGCTGGACAGCGCCCTCGTCCAGCGACAGGCCCTTGTCTGAGATGACAAGATCCGGGTCCACTTCTAGCTTGTAGCCAAGACCTGTACAGGTAGAGCAGGCCCCGTGGGGGCTGTTGAAGCTGAAGGTCCGAGGCTCAAGCTCACCCAGGCTGATGTTGCAGTGAACGCATGCGAACTGCTCCGAGAAGATTTGCTCTTCACCGTCGGCGTCCGCCACTAGCAAAGTACCACCCGCCATCTTCAGTGCGCTCTCGACGGAGTCCGCCAACCGGCTAGGGTCCGCGCTTGCACCGATCACCAGACGGTCAACCACGACCTCGATGTCGTGCCACTTCTTGCGGTTCAGGTCGAAAGTCTCAGACAGGTCGTGGACATCGCCATCGACACGGACGCGAACGTACCCAGCGCCGCGAGCCTCCTCGAACACGTCCTTGTGCTCGCCCTTCTTGTGCCTCACCATCGGCGCCAGGACCTGGATTCTCGCGCCCTCAGGCATCGCCAGGATGGCGTCCACAATCTGCTGCACCGTCTGCATCTCCACGAGGCGGCCGCACTTGTAACAATGCGGCCTGCCCACCCTGGCGAACAGCAGACGCAGGTAGTCATATACTTCGGTGACGGTCCCCACCGTGGAGCGCGGGTTCCGGGAGACGCCCTTCTGGTCGATGGAGATGGCCGGGGACAGGCCGCCTATATAGTCGACGTCGGGTTTATCGATACGGCCAAGGAACTGCCGGGCGTAGGCGGAGAGGGACTCGACATAACGGCGCTGGCCCTCGGCGTACACCGTGTCAAAGGCAAGCGAACTTTTCCCCGACCCCGACACACCGGTCATCACGACCAGCTTGTTGCGAGGTATGGTTACGTCGACGTTCTTGAGATTGTGCTCGCGTGCGCCCTGGACGACGATATTTTCCAGCGGCAAAAGGCGACCCTCCGAAGGGGTTTTCCCGGGGTTGAGGAAGCCCAAATGGGCGAAGTCCATTCTACCACCGGGAACATTTCATTGATATAATAGCACGGTTGTGCTACCAACCGGCGATTCGGTCTCGGAACGGGAAGCGTTGCCAAAATCGGCTCCGCCTCTCTGTAGGAAAATTAGATATGGGAATACTCACTCACCGATGAACAAGCAACCGCAACCCGAGATCGAACGAGACAACGACGTGGTCGCCAGCCTGGCGGTTACTCTCGACGGCTATGTTGCACGGCTCGACGGTGCCGTCGACTACTTGGAGAAGTATCCTCTCCCCGATTTTGACTTCGATGAATGGGCGGAACGGATTGGCGCTCTCGTGATGGGCCGGACGTCCTATCAGCAACTACTCGAGTGGGGGTGGCTGTGGGGTAACCGTCCGACGCTCGTACTCACCAACGCAACCGACCTGGCAGTACCTGGCGGCGCGAACGTTACCTTCCGGTCAGCCCCAACCGCAAAGGCCATTACGGAGTGGTCAGCGCAGACCCCGAAACGACTCTGGGTGTTTGGAGGCGGCAACGTCGTAACGGCCGCCCTGCTCGGCGGTGCAGTAGACACACTTGACCTCACGATCATGCCCGAAGCCCTCGGCGAAGGGATCCCCCTCTTCAACAAGCCGTATCCAGGTCCAATGCGAATCATCCATTCCGTACCGTACGACAACGGTGCGGTCCGGCTCGTCTACGACACAACAACTCCACGGACCTCGTGAGCGGTGGCACGATCGGACTTTTGCGGCTATAATAAGCTTTCGCCGGTGTACCGCAGGCTCTGTTGTCGGTCGCCGCAACTCGAGGAGGGTAGATAGCTTGTCTTTCGTGACACTTCGTGATGGCGAGGACCCGGAACAGCTGCTAAAGCGGTTCCAGACACAGATGCAGCGATCCGGCATCCTGAGGGATCTTAGGAACCGGCGCTTCTTCCGCTCTAAGGGTGAGCAGGAGCGACTGGACAAGGCTCGCAGCCTTCGAAGACTGCGCCGACGCCGCAACCGCTAGTCCTGTCCAACGGGCGAATCGCTAAAAGCCCCTCGCACAACTAGTCCCCACCACTCCGCGGAGCACCTCGCCCGCGGATTGCCTCTAGTACTCCACGCCTCAGCCTAACGCCTCCCTCGTCCCAGACGTATCCCTATGTGAAGCGCTTGTTGTCCAGACTGCATCTGGACCTACACCAACTCATGGGTTGGCCGCCGCCATGCCATTCCGTCTGTGCGCCGCATGAACTCGGTATGCAGCCCCACGTTCGATGCCACAAGTCCATCGCTGTAGAGGCCGGCACGCTTGCCAGTACGATCGGTGATGACGCCCCCGGCCTCCTCCACGAGAAGCATCCCCGCCACCTGGTCCCATGGCTCCAACTGGTGATGGAAATAGAGGTCTGACAGACCTGCGGCGGCGTAGGATATCCCCATCGCGGCGGAGCCGATAATCCGTACCGTCTGCATGTCCGGCCAGATATCGCGGACCACGTCCAACCCGTTGGCCGCGCCCACGTCGTTGTAGCTCATGTCCATGCCCAGGATGGCGTCCTCAATTGCGTCGGTATCCGAGACATAAATCCGTTCGCCATTCAGGAACGCACCTGCGCCCTTCTCCGCAGCGAACATGTCATTGCGCGCAGGATCATAGTTGACCCCCACCAGAACCTCGCCGTCGAGAGCCAGTCCCACCACGGTCGAGAAGATCGGTATTCCCGACGCGTAGTTCCGCGTCCCGTCGAGGGGATCGACAATCCACACCAGGCCCTCATCCGCCCGCACCTTCGCCGACTCCTCGCCCAATAGCGCGGCATCCGGGAACTCGGCCCCGAGGATGGCAAATATCTCGCGCTCGACCTCCATGTCCACATCGGTGACGATGTTGCCCCGGCCCTTGAAGGAAACCTCCTTGACCTTATGGAGCCTATCCATCAGTATTTCGCCAGCCTTCAGGGCGGCCACCCTGGCCACCTCGGCGGCGCTACGCCCGCTCGTCCCTACCGGAATGTCCTCCACATCAACCTCCCCAAATCACAAGATGGCGAGCGATCGCCTGATACTCTCACGTTGCCCACAGCAGAACTGGGCCCGACCCCACATACTGTTACTCAGCCATCAGTAATTGGTGTACGAGCCGTCGCGCCGGTGCAGGTGCGCCGCCTCCCAAAACTCGAAGGGGTGCTCCTCCACTGCTGCCTCGTTGAACTCGACGCCCAAGCCGGGGCCCTCCGGGACTGCAAAAGTAATACCGTCGATTTTCGGCTGATTCGTGAAATACTCGGGACCGAAGACGTAGTCCCCGGTGCGCTCCTCCAACCATGCGTAGTTGGGCACGGCGGCGGCGAAGTGCAGGTTGGCCGCAGTGCTAATGGGGCCCAGAGGGTTGTGAGGCATCATGTCTATGTAGTGAGCCTCGCACCAGCCGGCCACCTTCATGGCCTCTGTGAATCCGCCCACGTTGGCCAGGTCGATACGCGCAAAATTGGCGATTCCTCGTTCAATATACGGAAGAAACTGCCACTTGCTGGCGAACTCCTCACCAATAGCGAAGGGCACGCCGGTCATCCGGCGCAACGCCTCGTAGGCCTCAGGCGTCTCGTCGCGAATCGGCTCCTCAAGGAAGTCCAGCGTACCCGAAGGCATTCGCTGACAAAAGGACGCCGCCTCGGCCACAGATAGCCGGTGGTGGTACTCCATCCCAAGGACCGGCGCCGGACCCACGGCCTCACGTACTCGGATCATCCACTCTGCTGTGAGGGCAAGAGACTCCCGTGGCTCGAACAACGCCGGATCGCCTCCTGTATCGGGCTCGCCGTACGTCAGACGGATTGCAGGCCATCCTTCGTCGACCAATCGCAGCGTGTCCTCCACCACATCCGGCCCCATTGCAGCGTGTGACGTCGTAAAGCAGGGCACGCGATCACGGTGAGCACCCCCCAGAAGCTGGTACACGGGTACGTCCAGGCTCTTCGCCACAAGATCGTACAGGGCAATATCGATCGCGGATATAGCCGCCGTCAGCACCCGGCCGCCCTCGAAATACTGGCCGCGGTACATCTCCTGCCACAGCGCCCCAATCCGCCTCGCATCCTTACCGATAAGGAATTCGCGGAAGTGCTCAATGGCGCCCTTCACCGCAAGCTCCCGACCGATGAGCCCGGACTCACCCCAGCCGTGGTAGCCGGCGTCGGTCTCCACCTTTACGATGCACAGGTTCCGCACCGCGCCTCGCGTGACCAAAGCCTTTACATCGGTGATTTTCATGGAGACCTCCTCCTAACCGTACGCCGCCTTACTCCCAAACATCGCGGAAAATACGCAGCCAGTTGCCGCCGAGTATCTTCTCAATTGCGGCGCTCCCGTGCCCCCTCCTCGCCAGGGCATCGGCAAGGTCGGGTAGTTTGTCCGGCGTCTCGAGACCCTTCGGGTACAGCTGCTGGTCCTGATAGCGCGCCGTCCCATCGTCGAAAGTCGACGGGTACTTCGTGCCCTGCTGCGAGCCGATGTAGCGCCAGAACGACTCCGGCTGGTCCTGTGTGTAGTCGGTGCCGATGCCAACGTGCTCGATGCCCACACGGCCCACCATGTCGTCGATCGCCTCGGCGTAGTCATCCACTGTCGACTCGTAGCCGGTACGTAGGAACGTCACGATGCACGTCACGCCGACGACCCCACCGCGATCCGCGAGGGCCCTCAGCGCCTCGTCGGTCTTGTTGCGGAACACGTCGTGGTACGAGCGGGCATTGGCGTGGGTGAAGGCGACGGGTTTCCGCGAAGTCTCGATCGCATCCAGGGTAGTCTTCTCACCCACATGTGAGAGGTCGACCAGGATGCCCAGCCGGTTCATCTCGGCCACGGCGTCCACGCCAAAGTGGCTCAGTCCGTCGTCCCTGCGCTCGTAGCAGCCGTTCCCGAGCAGATTCCGCTCGTGGTACGTGACCTGCACGATCCGAACGCCCAGGCTGTGGAACAGCCCAAGTCGGTTCAGGTCGTTCTCGATTGGGGTGGCGTTCTGCCAGCCCAGGATGATGCCCGTCCTGCCGCTGCGTTTTGCTTCGAGAATATCGTCCACGGTCTCGACGAGGGCTATCGAGTCGCTGCGCTCCTTGAGCCGTGCTGACCAGGCCGAGATATTGTCCAGCGTCTCGGCAAACCCTTCCCAGGTGGCGATAGTCGCATTGATAGCGGTCACACCACCTGCGCGCAGGCTCTCGTAGACAGCAGGGCTGTCCCAGTTGGAGACGTTCAGCCCGTCGATGACCAATGTATTGTCGTAGAGCTTCCTGGCGTCCTGGGGCAGCATTTATAAGCGTCCTTGTTTACCAGAGTGTCATCGAGTCCAGGAACAACCTCTGCAGGTCGGACTCCTCTGCAGGTCGCGGCGATAGCTTTGTGACACGATGCTGCGGCAGAGTGCCAGCCGCAAGCCGCCCGACGTCGTCCGGAGTATAGCCGACGGCCGCCAGACCGTTGGGCATGTCGATCTCACGCAGCAGGCGGACGATGGTGTCAGCCAGCGCGTCCCCTGCGTTCTCCGGGCCCGCGTCAGCCACGTCGGCCCCCAGGAGTCTTGCTGCTTCGAGGTGCCGTTCGGGATCGGCCGGAGCCGTGAAGCGAAACACCGCCGGGGCGTTGAGGGCCACCGACATGCCGTGGGGGACGATGGCGCGTCCATCGGGGTAGTCCGCCGGGACGTATTCCGAGACCATGCCGGAGACCGGGTATGACATCCCATGAGGCAGGTGCACTCCCGCATTGCCGAAGCCCACCCCGGCGAAGGTTGCGGCGAGCAGCATCTGGGCCCTCGCGTCGGCATCGTCCGGGTCGTGGACCGCACGCGCGAGGCTCTCGGCCACCATTTTGATTGCCCTCGTCGCCCACACGTCGCTGATCGGGTTGGATCCCTGGTAGGTGGGCCGTGCACCCGGGCCCTCTGGCGCGGACCGCATGTGGAAGGGAAGCGCAGTGTAAGATTCCAGGCCGTGGCACAGCACGTCCAGTCCGGAGCACGCCGTCACCATCTTCGGCTGCGTTTGCGTATTGTCAGGGTCCACCAGGCCCATGGACGGCCTCAGGGCGCGATGGGCGATGGCCGTCTTGGCCTTCATCGCAAGCAGGTCGAAGACAGCAGTCCCTGTGGTCTCGCTACCGGTGCCCGACGTGGTGGGCACCGCGATCAGAGGCTTCAGGGGGCCCGGTACGGGCGCGCCATCCCCTATGGGTGCGTTGACGTACGTGAGGAAAGCCGCCGGGTGTGTCGAATACAGATTCGCCGCCTTGGCGGTGTCCATCGAGGAGCCGCCGCCAACAGCCACGAAACCGTCGAAGCCGCCATCCGTAGCGAAAGCAGCCGCCTCTTGGAACGATACGTCCGTTGGCTCGACCCTCACGCGGTCGTACAGAACCGTGTCGATTCCCTCAGCACGAAGCGATTGCATCGCCACGCCGACAGCGTCCGAATCGGACAGGCCGGGGTCGGTGAGCACCATGACCCTCGTCGCGCCCAAACGTCGCATCTCGTAGCCGGCCTCGCGAGTCACGCCAGGGCCGTACTTGATGCTTGAGGTATCGATAGAGAACGCGGTTTCGAGGTTCATCAGTCTCTGGGGGGCGGCGTCCGGAGAACTACGGCTGACGCGGCCTTCGGGGAAGGATGCTGGCCGCGCACGCGGACACGGCGGCCTCGGTCGCGAGCCAAAGAATTCAGAGGTCGCGAAGCCGCGAGTCTAGGTTGCGCCCACTGACAAGCAGGTCACGGTCCGCACGATGCCGTCAATGGTATGGATCTGGCTTGTGACCAGGTCCCCCACGGCATTCAGGTCATTCGCGGCCACAACGGCAATGATGTCGTAGGGCCCCGTAACCGGGTCCACAGTCTCAACGCCGCTGAGACTGTACAACGCGGTGGAGACGTCACGGGATTTTCCCACCGCTGTCTCGATCAGAATGTAGGCCTTGGTACCCATCCACTACCTCCAAAGATCCTGAATATTGGGGGCCGCAGTCGCCGCATTTCACATGCCGCTGACAAGCCGAATTCTAATGCCCTCGGCGCAAGCATGTCAATCAAAAAGACCGCCAGATGCGCGCCAGCACACGCTACTCAGGCTGGCCTAAGTAGCATGCGCAGCACCCCAGATACGCCCTATCACGCACTACGCACCCTCGCCCAACCCAGCGTGCGCAGCACCTATTCGACGTTGACGCAGACGGACTGCACGCCGTTGATCGCGTAACCCAACTCGTTCCAGTTTGGCTCCATCGGCTGGATGCTGCCCGAGGCGTCCGTGGCCCGGGCCATCAGCGTATGGTGTCCCGGAGATTGCGGCTGCCAGGTCACAGCCCATTGCTGCCAGGCATACTCGTGGTTGAGGCCGCCCAGTTGCGCCGAACGCCAGCTCTCGCCGAAGTCGTCACTGATCTCTACCTTCGTGACCTCGCCTTCACCAGACCAGGCCAATCCCGTAATTTGGTGAGGCCTGACGTCAAAGAACTGCCCGTGCCTTGGGCTGCTGATAAGCGATTTCACCACCATGTCCCTCAAAGGACCCATCTCCCCATCCTTATTCTCCATGATGTACCGGTCCGTCTGGAAGAAGCCTACGAATGAATGGTCGAGCACAGTAATCTTGCTCAGCCACTTCACCGAGGCCATTCCGTACCACCCGGGGACCACCAACCGTATCGGGTAGCCGTGGTCGGTCGGCAGTTCCTCGCTATTCATCAGATATGCCAGGACAGTGTCCGGGTGGAGCGCAGCCTCCATCGGCAAACTTCGCTGGTAGGGGACGACCGGCTGATCCGGTGCGCCACGTCCCGAGTCCACTCCCTCGAAGAATACCTCGACGGCGCCATCGGCGACGCCGGCGCGCTCAAGAACATCCCGCAGCGATACCCCGGTCCATATCGCGGTGCTGATGGCTCCGCCGTCAAACTAGTTGCCCTTCACCGGAGGGTCCAGGTCGGTGCGATTGTTGCCAGCGCACTCCATAGTCACAACCAAGGTTCTCTGCGGCAGTTCGAGGATATCGGAGTAGGTCAAGGACAGCGGCTTCGATACCAGACCGTCCACGTCGAGGGTCCACTGGTTCACGTCGATTGATGCGGTCTCGAAATGGTTGCGGGCGTAGTAGAGGGCGTTGGGGGTAATCCAGTTCTGAATCGCCTCCATCGGCGTCTCACCGACGAAGGGCTCTTGGTCAATCATCACAAGTGTTGCCGGTTGGGGGTGCGGCTGAGTATGCCAGGGATCCTTGGTGATCCCCGCAGCCTCAGCCGCCGTACAAGCGCAGCGCGCCATGTCGTCCTCCTTGGTATTGAAAAATGGGGATCTTAGAAACAATCGCGTCTATTTTATTGGCGTGCAAGGGGAGAATCAAGCGCAGATTCCCCCAATTCATATATCGTCGCCTTATCGTTCTGCCAAACCGTCTTGAGACGACCATCGAGGCCGTTCTCGAATTTTTCGAGGCCTTCGGCAGGGTAGTAGAGGTGTTCAAGCTGACCAATGTACACGTAGCGCACGGCATACTTGTCGAGCAACGAAAGCGCTACCTCCGGACTCGTGGTGCGGAATATCTCTTCGACCTCCCGGGCCCGAGCTCCAACAGCGCCGCGATACCCCCATCTCTGCTGCTCCTGGTGCCACTGCCAGCCCACTATCGCTGGCAGTCCGGTGTAGATCGACACCCGGCCGCCCCAGCGGTAGTTGGGGGTTAGCCCCTCCAGGATCATCGGCGAGCCCTCGACGTTGTCTTGAAGCCACCTGATGCCTTCGTAATCGGCCGCCAGATCGATCTCCCCATTTGCGTCGTGGTACACCACGTCCTGCATGTAGGCCATCCCGTCCAACGTCGCCGGCAGGATCTCGAAACGCATCTTGAGCCGAGCCTGGGTTCCTAAAAGTGGATAGACTGCTGAGCTGACCACCAGTACAGCCGCCGCAGCGACCCATATCTTTGTCCACCTGCCCCAGGACGGCGCGATGGCCTTTCGCATGCTCACGAGGCGCCACAGCAGGTAAGCCGAGGCCACCGCGAGCAATACCCAGACCTGTACGTAGAACTTGAACACGCTGTTCATCCGGTCGATGTCGCCCTGCACACGGACAATGTCCAGTCCTATGACCAGCATCAGCGCAGTGCCTATCACCAGCACAACGAATCCCATCGTCGGGGCGTCGCTGGCAAAAGACCCGAGCCGCCTGAGCCCACCGAGCAGCACAAGGCCCAAAAGCAGCACCACAAAGGGTATCGTGCTCCCCGTCCAGCCCGTGATCACGATGATCCCCAGGAGCCCCGCGACGACCACCACCGCAGTAAGCGCCGTAGCGCGGCCACCCGAGACCCTTACCGGGCCATCATCCCCATCCACAGGCTCTGCCGCCGCTCCACGCGTGGCGGCGCTCCTCAGCCCCCGCCCAATCGCTAATAGCGTCCCCTTCGACTCGATGGCGAAGTAGCTGACCACAACGAACATGAAGAGTCCGTGGATCAGCAGGAATTGCCAGAGCACCGTCTGGTTCGTCGTCTTCTCCACGCTGGAGAAGAACGTCTCGTAGTTCAGATGGAACGGCAGGAAGGCAATGTACCCGGCAGCAAAGATCAGCACCGACTTCATCCCGGCCTCTACGAGCACCGCGACATTCATCCCGCCGTTCCTGAGATACGCGGCCAACAGGGCCGCCGCCGCCGCCAACAACAGGTACGTCGGATAGTCCCAGGTGTTGATGAGCCTCAGGGAGCCCACGACCACGCCCAGCGCGATCAGCCTCGCCACGTCGCCAGGCCGCCACCCCCCGCGGGTGACCACGCCTTTTGCTCCCCGCGCCCCAAGGACCACCGCCAATACCAGGCCCAGGGCCAATATCGTGAACGGGATAGCCATCAGATGGGCGTGGAGGTCCCCGAACAGGAATGTGAAGAAGGGGAACTCGGTAATCTCGTGTCCAGGAGGGTCCGGCGGCATAACACGGGTACTGCGCCAGAAGTCGAACGCGCCGAACGGCGTGTTGAGCAGCCAGACCCTGACAATGCCCTGGACCACCTGCAGCGCGCCGTCCAGATTCCCTATCACCGTTACGAAAGCCGCGCCTGCTATACCCGCCACCATCGCTGGCGGCCCCCGTCTCCCTGTCGTCCCGGAGCGTCCCCTGAGCGTGGCCGCTGCCAGGTTGTAGACGATGGTGAACGCACCCGCGACCGTGAGGGCGAAGAACATCGGCACAGCCAGGTTGTAGGCGATGGCCGGATCGATGCCCGTTACCCTGATCAGCGTCGCGACCAGGAACTGGCCCCAGTAGTAGTAGTTGATATAGCCGCCACCGAACCACGGGTCGTAGGGTGGCATGTAGGTCGACTTCAGCACCGCGTTCAGATATGCGAGGTCCATGGGCTTTTCGCCACCCAGGTGGGGGTGCCACAGGTCCGGATTGGCCATCCGCACCGCGACGAACGCCAGGAAGGCAACCAGGAACAGCACCTCGCCGACCAGTACGGCTCGCCAGTGGCTGCGCAAAAACAGGGCCAGGGCTTTACGACGCGGAAGCGCCACGCCCACGGAAACAATGCCCAGCACCGCCATCGTCACCAGCACCGACTCGCGTGAGAATGCCATCCAGTGCAGGCTGGCCAGTAGCCACGCGCCGAGCCCTACTGCCAGGAGCCCTATACCTTTCGAGAACAGGTAGCCTCGATCGGCCAGCGGCCGCAACAGCACGAGGGTCAGCGGAAGTGCCAGCAGCCCGATGCCCTCGATGAGCAACAGCCACGACAGCACCGGATAGCGGCTGCCCCACCCATCCGGGCTTACGATCTCAGACCAAGTCCCTCCCGCCCGCTGATCTGCAACATCCTCCGGGCTCAGCATCAGGCCGATATCCCCGCCAGATGCCGACAGCGCAGCTGCGCCCGCCGACGTCCCACCGCGGATCACGTCCTTCAGTCCGTCCTCCGACAAGTGGGCTACGTTCGCGAACACCAGGCCCATTGGGTGGTCATATACGGTAAAGCTCTCGTCTGCGAATCCGAGGTCCAGGCGCAGCCCCGATGGCGCATTGGCCTTGACCAGCTCCGGCACCGGCACTCCGGGCCTGCCGAACGTGTCCTCCCTCAGGGTCACGCCCGCCAGGCTCGCATAGGACGTCTCGACATTGACCAGTTCGTACCCGAGCCCGCCCGAAAACAGCTGCCGGTAGTACTCGCTTGAGAGAGGGTAGCGCTCCGGCAGACGCGGGATCGTCCCGTAAAGCCGGTTGCTGAAGAAGGTGACATAGTCGGCGGCGGCCAATTCCTCCGCCAAGATTTGCAGCTTCGCCTCGCCATCGTCGTTGTAGAGTGGTAGCTCTCGAATCCTGAAGGCCGCCAAATCCGGCAGGCCCTCTTCCCAGTGCTCCTTCAGTATGGTCGCCCCCGGCTCCGCGTTGGCGTTAAGCCATTGAGAGGTCCGCACCGCAGTATGGCTCTCGCTATAGATCGACATATAGGACAGCGCATAGAACCCCGTCGCGCCGAGGAGCACCACAATCGCCCCGATCAGGAAAGGCCGCGAGGACGGAACCCGGACCTTGAGGCTGTCCCCCGCGTCGATGAGCATTCGGGAGCCGAACAGTACCAGGAAGGGGCTGATCGGCAAGAGATACCGGATGAACTTGACCTGGAACGAACCGGTGATGAGGAAATACGGGACCACCCACGACAACAGCAGTACCCAGCCCCTGGTATCCGGCCTGCGGAACGGCAGTGTCGCCGCCAGGGCAACAAACGCGATGCCGGCGGCCAGCAAGATGACCGGGTTGCTGTTGGAAAACAGCAGCAGACCCATCGGCAGTATCCAGCCCGCAGCCAAATATGCCAGCCCGTACACCAGCCTGAGCCCTCTGAGCGACGCATACAGCAGCCCTGCCCACGCAACTATCCCCAGTGGCAGACCGAGACCCCAAGTGGCAAGCTGTCGCACCTGGTACAGATACGCGGTCGTGTCGATGTATTGGCGTGTGTACGGATAGTCCCTGATCCGACGCACCATCTCGGACTGCTCGACCGTGTCGGCATAGAATCGCGAGAAGTCCAAGAAGGCGTAGGGCTGAACAATGGCAAACGCCGCAAGCGACGCCGCCCCACCCAACACCGCGCCGGTGATGGCCCTCGTGAGCCGCTCTCCCGGCCTGTCCTCACGACTCCCGCCCGGCAGCGCTCCCACAGCAAACATCAGGTGCGCCATGACGAAGGCCACGTAGATAGGCGCCAGGCTCACCTTGGTCGCGATGCCAAGGCCGATCACCACCCCGGCCAGCACCGAGTCCCTGGGCCTCCCGTCAACAGCCACGCGATGGAGGAGGTAGAGCGCAACCACGGCCGATAGCGCCATGATAGTGTCCACCGCGAAGAAGTGGCTGAGCTGTATGTGCAACACCGATGTAGCCACCAACGCAGCAGCGAGCAGGCCCTCCCGGCGTCCAAACAGGCGTCTGCCGAGCAGGTAGACCATCAATACCGTGGCGGTGTCGGCCAGCGCCGAGATGGCCCGGCCCAGAGTCCTCAGATCGCCGAGTTCGGGTCCAGGCATGGCCCCATACGCGATCTGTACCCCCTTGAGAAGATAAAGAGGGAAGCTGCCATAGGGAAACCAGCGAGGGTTCCACGGGCTCTTCTCGGCGTCAAGCAGGCTGCCAAGTTCACCAGGGCCCGGGAACGAGAGGTCGCCCACCTTCATCAGGATCGCGCGCTCGTCAGGGTGAGGGGTGAACGACTGTCCCTCGTCCCAGTTCAGACCGTAGAACCGCAGTCCGAGGGCAAGCACTAGAGTCAAAACCAGGGCGCCGGTCATGAGGGCGCTCCGGCTACTTAGCGCGCTGAAGGACCAGACGTCCCGGTCTGGCAGGATTCCGCTTTCTTCCGCAGGGTGCTCCAGCGCCCTCATGTCGATCTCTTTTCCACGTCACCGGCCGGGAGTAATCTGACGGTCAGGACAGCCTCGCTCAATCAGCAGACAGCTACCACCGCTCGCCGCCACCCCATAATTCTAGTCAACCGCCTGTCCACGAGGCAACACGTATCGGGGCCAGGAGCCTACCAAAGGGCCTACGCGGTAGGGGGCGGTGCGGTTCCGCCAGATATGTCGACCGAGCCCTCGTCGGGCGGCGGAGTATCGTCAGGCGGACCGGCTGGCTCCTCGCTCCACTCGTGCAAGAAGTAGAGGAACACGTCTCTTGCAACGGCCGCCAGAGGCACTGCTACTATCACACCCCACAACCCCGCGACCTCGCTGGAGATCACCAACAGCAGCATGATTATCGCCGGGTGGAGGTCGACCGCTCGCCCCTGGATCCGTGGCACCAGGACCGCGTTCTCCACAAGTTGCACACCTGCATATAGCAGGATCACCCATGGCAGATCACCTGGCGAGATCGCCAGCGCTACCAGTACGCCAGGAATAGCCCCGAGCAGCGGGCCAATAATGGGGATCAGTTCGAACACCCCGGCGATCAGCCCTAACAGGGCCGCGAACCGTATTCCCAACGCAAATAGCCCGACAAACACGACCGCCCCGACGACTACCCCCAGCGTAAGCTGAGCACGCACATAGGCGCCCAGGACGTCATTTGCAATGGTGGTGACGTTCCTCGCGTGGCGCTGGGCATTGCTGGGCATGATGGAATAGAAGCCCCCAATAGCGGCCTCTCGGTCCTTCAGCAGGTAAAACACCAAGAACGGGACCACGGCAAGGCCAATCACCGCCGATACAGTGTTCGAGACGGCCCCCGTGGTCTTTGAAAGCACGGCACGGACAGCGCCCACCAAAATGTCACCGCTAGACGCCAGGGATGACTCGATTTGCTCACGCAGGTCTTCTGGAACGCGGTCGGTATACGCCTCGTTCCACCCCTCAACGGTCTCCCGTGCCCCGGCGAACAGCTCGGGAACGCTGTCGACGAACTCGGTGGCCTCCCTGAATGCCGGCGGCACTATGAGGGCCAGGGCCCCTGCCGCCACGGCGATGGCCCCCAGGTAGATTACGGCGATGGCCGCTACCCTGCTTGGCCCAGGCCAACGCTCCCGCCAGGGCATGGCTTTCTCGAGGCCACGCACCACGGGATACAGCAGGTATGTGAGCGCTCCGCTGAGAATGAAGGGGAACAGGGCACCCCGGGCCAGGACCACGAGCGCCACCGCCAGAAACATCGCAAACCCGACCAGTACCAGCCGGTTTCGTTTGGCCTGCTGCCTGATGGTCATGTGGACCTCCGGGGTGGACGGAGCGGACTGGGCCGCGCTAGGGAAATCAGCTCGCGAAGCGTGTCGCCTGGTCCACTATGTCCAGCCCCACTGCCTCGCCCCATGCTGCCAGGAGCTGCTGCGCAATCGGGCCCGGCCGACCGTCGCCGATTTGTCTCTTGTCCACCGTTGTCATGGGCAGGACACAGAAGCTGGTGCTGGCGAAGAAGGCCTCGTCCGCGGTATACAGGTCATAGGGCTGCAGGTCCTCCTGCACCACAGGTATCCCAAGCTGATCTGCCAGGTCGAATACCATTCCTCTGGACACACCTTGGAGAACAGCCTTGTCAGTGGACGTACGGATCACGCCGTCCGTCACCAGGAGGTAGTTGTAGCCAACGCCTTCGGTGAGGTTGCCGTCGCCATCACGCAACAGGGCCCACGCGCCTGGATCGACATCGTTGGCCTCGAGCGTTGCCAGGTTGAAGTTCATGCGGCTGTGATGCTTTATCTTAGGATCCAGGGCCTCCGGCGAGTAGCTCCGCGTCTGGGTAATGACACCGTTCTTGCCGGTCTCGTACTCCTTGGCATACCGGGTAAAGTCGATGGGCAGAATATTGACGCACACCGACGGAGGCTGCTCCGCGAAGCCCGTTCCCCCAACCCCTCTGGTGACCCACTGGTTCACCCGAAAGTCGCCCACCGGCGCGCGCATCGACTCGTTGCGCGTGATGGCCTCCTCGGTGATCTCGACCATCTCGTCGGCGCTGATTCCGGGATCTATCCTCGCGTACTTTAAGGAGCGATACAGGCGATCGATGTGCTGTTTCATACGGAAGCTCTTGCCGTCGAAGGTCCGCTCCACGTCGAAAACCACGTCGCCCAGTGTGAATCCCCTGTCCTGGGGATGGACCTTAACCTCGCTGTAGGGCATCCACTCGCCGTTGTAGTAGGCTATGTAGTCGGACATTCGCTCCCTCCCGGTATATGCGTTCGTCCACGGATTATATCCCATAGTGCGAGGGCTGGACGGTGTCCGGATACAGACTGCTTTTACTTGACCTCGACGGCACCCTGCTCGGCAGAGACGGGCGCATTTCGCCGCGTGTCGCGGACGCAGTCCGGTGGGCATCTGGAAAGCTCACGGTGAGCATCGCCACGGGCCGGGAGATAGAAGACGTACGGCGCTTCGCGAGCGAGCTCGGGCTAACGGCCCCACAGATCTGCGACAACGGGGCGCTGATACTCGACCCCACCACCGGCAACCCGCTATTCTCCTGGCCCCTAGGGGACGGCCCTTCCTCTGAGGTTTTGGAACGCCTGCAAGGCCTGGGGACGGAATACATCGCTACCCACCCCGGCGGCACCCTCCGGCCATCCTCAGGCCTCTGGGTCGAAGGTCTGGTGCGGATCTCTGCTCTCGACTTGCCCGAGGACGGCGCAGACCGGCTGGTCGACGATTTCGCTGGCAACGCCGACCTAGAGGTGGTGAAGGCCTACCTGCCCTACAACGGACTCTGGGCGGTCGACTTCACCCACGCAGGCGTCAACAAGGGCACCGCTGCAAGATGGGTGCAGGAGAGGACAGGGGCCACCGTCGCGCAGACGATCGCCGCAGGGGACAGCTACAACGACGTGCCGCTTTTCCGGGCCAGCGGGCATCGGATCGCAATGGCGGACGCCCCCGAAGAGCTCAAAGCCATGGCCGACTTCGTCGCGCCATCGGTGGACGAGGACGGGCTGGCCGTAGCCATCGAGGATTTCGCGGTACCTCTACTGGGCACCACGTATGGAGACGGGCTGGCCGAATAGCTAATCCAGGTGAGCCGCGTCGTTGATTCGCACGATCTTGTTTTGCGCGGTGGTCAGCCTCGCCTCGCCATCCATCGACCACCGACCTACGTCCAATTCGAATTCAAACACAGCCGTGTTCCGGATACTGAGCCCCCAAACACGGTCCGCGCCCAACAGGCCAGATAGTATGTGCTGCAGAATACCGCCGTGGCTCACAGCCACTACCACGTCGTCCTCGGCGTGTCGGGATAACAGGCCATCAGCGACCCTCTGCCCTCTATCCCTCCGATCTTGCAGCGACTCGGCCCCTTCGATACCTGCGAACTGCCTCGACACTTCGAGGTCGCGGTCGATCTCCGGGTAGCGGGCGATGGCCTCGTCCCAGGTGAGACCGGAGAGCACACCAACGTCGTGCTCCTGGAGGTCCTCCCAGTACTCCACAGTTGGCCATGAGGAGGCGATGATCTCCGCCGTCTCGGCGCAACGTTTCAGCGGGCTGGAATACAGGTGCGTCGGCGTCAAACCCTCGAGTAGAAAACGGGACTGGAGCAGCTGGGCCTGGGCCTTGCCCCTCGCAGAGAGGCTATAGTCGGCATGGCCCTGGAAGCGACCCTCGGCGTTGGCCGTCGTCTCTGCATGACGGACGAATAACAGCTTCAATTTGTTGTCACTGGTGATATTTCCCCTGGTGTGATGTTCCCCTCGGCGTCCGCCTGGAGCAGCGCGACGAACTCGTGGCCTCGTTCCCTGATAGCGTCGCTGCCGCCAGTCTGCCGGTCCAAAATACATGCCACGACGACTACCTCGCAGCCGGCCGCCTCCATCGCATCAATAGCATGGATCAGGCTACCCCCGGTGCTGCAGGTATCGTCGATCACCGCAACCCTGGCGCCTGCCGTGAGTGTTCCCTCGATCAATCGTTTCGCCCCGTGCCCCTTTACCTCGTCACGAACTACCAGGGCGTTGATGGGGTCGCCATCGATGTGGCTCAGCATCGCGATCGCCGAAACCATCGGCACCGCAGCAAGTGCGGGTCCAGACACCGTCCTGATATCCCGTTCCCGCAGAACCGGCAGAAGTGCCCTGGCCACAAGATAGGCGCCCTCCGGGTCCAGAGTCACAAGTCGTCCATCGAAATAGTATTTGGCCTGTCCGCCCCCCGAGAGCGTAAACTCACCGAATTTGAGGGCGCCTAGTGCCACCGACAGGTCCAGGATAGATTTCGCCGCGCCAGTCACCGCGGTGTCTTGATCAGTCATAGTTACTCACCCTCACTGCCCCATACAACCCGTTCTCATATATGTACCGCTCGACCGCCTCTGGCACCAGGTACCGGACCGATGCACCCCTAATAAACCGCTGGCGCAAGTCGGTTGCGCTCACATCAAGCAGCGGGCCTTCCGCCACGATCACTTGCCCTGACGCGCCGGGCCTAATCCCATCGAGTTGCACCCGATCCAGCCCCCCATGTCCAGGTCTTGCTACCCCCACCAGAGTTGCTAGCTCAATTACACGCTGCGGCCTGCTCCACCGCCCAAAGTCGGCGAGGGCGTCCATCCCCGCTATTAGGAACAGCTGGTCGCCGGGTCGCTGATTCCGCAGTTCCTCCAGAGTGTCCGCGCTGTATGTAGGTCCCGGACGCTGCAGCTCCATATCTGAGGGCATAAATCGGTCATTGCCCTCGATAGCCAACTCCACCATCCGCATCCTATCCCGCTTCGTCCCTACCACTTCACCGTCTTTTAGCCACGGCTCTCCTGCCGGGACAAACATCACCGAGTCGAGATCTGCAGCCTCTAGCGCCGTCTCCGCTGCCACCAGGTGGCCCGTGTGCACAGGGTCGAATGTTCCCCCGAACACCCCCAGCCTCATCTACTCCCACTCCCAGTCGAGCTTCCCTACCTTGAAGATGTCCCCATGCTCTATACCAGCGTCCTCCAGGGCTTTGATCACCCCCATCTTGCGTAGCCGATCGTAGAGCTGCAAACGCGCTTCCCAATTGTTCTGATCTGTCATCCCCGCCAGTCGTGTCGCCGCACTCAAGGTGACCACCAACTCACCGTCCACGCGCTTGACCAGTTGCTCGCGGCGCGGCTCCACAGGATTCAGGATAGGGATCGGTTGTGATTCTCCCTGTATCGACTCCTCCCGCGACTCCAACAGCACTTCCATCATCTTTTCGATCAACTCATCAAGACCGAGTCTACCAGCCGCAGAAATACTGCAGAACGGATACCCTTCGCCCTCGAGCTCGGCCTCGTAAAGCGGGCTCATCTCCGAAACACCGTCCATGTCCGTCTTGTTTATCGCAATGATCTGGGGCTTGTCCGTCAGGCCCTGCCCGAACTGCTCCATCTCCTGCCTGATCTCATGATAGGTAGCAACCGGGTCGTCGGCCGAGCCATCTATCAGATGCACAAGAACGCGGGTCCTCTCGATATGCCTGAGAAACTGGTCACCAAGGCCAACCCCTTCATGGGCACCCTCAATCAAACCCGGAATATCGACGATAACCATCGTTTGCGCCCCACGCTCAAGAACACCCAGCACCGGCTCTAACGTGGTGAACGGATAACCAGCTATCTTTGGATGAGCCGCCGTGAGAGCCGCCAACAGACTAGACTTCCCAGCATTAGGGGCTCCCACTAATCCAATATCGGCTATGAGCTTGAGATCGAGTCTCAAACTCAACTCTGTGCTAGCCTCGCCTTCTTCGGCAAGGAGAGGGAACTGGTTCCTGGACGTAGCAAAACGGGCGTTCCCACGACCACCATTGCCACCGCTGGCTATCATAATCCTATTGCCAGCATTTGCCAGATCCGCAATCAGGACCGGTTCATCGTCCTCGAGCCAGATCTGTGTTCCAACAGGGACAAGCACATCGATGTCTTCTCCCTTGGCCCCATGCTTGTTAACCCTGGCGCCATTTCCACCTGAGGTAGCGTTATAGTTCTGTTTATATCTGAACCGCTGTAGAGTACCCGTGCTCTCATCACAGCTGATATATACAGACCCACCATCACCACCGTCCCCACCATCGGGTCCACCATAGGGGACGAACTTCTCTCGTCGGCCGCTAACCAGACCGTTGCCCCCACGCCCGCTTTTCACACTTATGTATGCTCTATCTATCATAGGTAATGAGTATAACAAGAAGAGTAATAGCAGTATTAAGGGCGTTGAAATCGTGGGTAAGTGGGTGTTTGGGGCTGATTAGAGTGGAAAGTTATGCGAGTCGTCGTGGAAACATTGTGGAGAGTATGTGGGAGCGTATCGGGAGGAAGGGCATTGAGATGGGGCAAGGGCACTTACCCACGTAAACAATGGCTTACCCACGGCTACAGCAGAGTTATCCACGGGGAACGGGTTTGGGCATGCGGAGGGGTGTAGGTGTTAATAGCAAGTGAGGTTAGAGGGATTCGTGGATATTGAGGACGTCGCGGCGCAGGTTAGCATCCACATTGAGCTGGTTGGAAATCTTCGCGCAGGCGTGGAGCACGGTGGAGTGATCCCTGCCTCCGAGGAAGCGCCCTATGGCGGTGACCTGCATGTTCCCCTCCTCGCGGAGCAGGTACATGGTGACCTGGCGTGCCATGGCCGTGTGCTTGTCGCGCCGCCGGCCCATCATGGTGTCACGATCGGTGCCGAAGTAGACGCAGACAGCGTCTAGCACGGCGTCCTGTGAGACGCGCCGGGCGCTTGAGGGCTTGATGATATCTGCAATGGCGCGCTTCACCAGGTCCAGCGTGATTGCACTGGACGCCAAATCGGCAAACGCCGCGAGCCGGTTGAGGCAGCCCTCGAGTTCGCGGATGTTCGAATGTACGCGCTCTGACAAGAACTGCAAAACTTCAGATGGGAAGGACTGGCCGAGCTGCTCCGCCTTGGCACTCAGGATAGATAGGCGGGTCTCTACGTCTGGGGACTGTATGTCGACCGCCAGGCCACCAGCAAGTCTGGAACTTATGCGGTCTTCCAGGAGGGTGAGCGAGTTTGCAGGCCGGTCGCTTGAGATAACGATTTGCTTGCCTGCCATGTGCAGGGAATTGAACGTGTGGAAGAAGCCTTCCTGGGTCTGCTCCTTGCCAATCAGGAACTGGATGTCGTCCAGTAGCAGGATATCGGCGCTGCGGTAGCGGTCCCGGAACACCTCAGCCTGGCCGCCCCGGATCGCCTTGATAAACTCGTTTGTGAACTCCTCGGTCGTTGCGTAGATGACCGAGAGGCCAGCGGCCATCACGCGGTGTCCGACCGCATGCAGCAGGTGGGTCTTACCAAGGCCGACCCCGGAGTAGATGAACAATGGGTTGTAATCGACGCCTGGCCTCTCGGAGACCGCCAGGGCTGCAGCGTGACCCAACTCGTTGGAGGGGCCTACGATGAAGTTCTCAAACGTGTACTTTGGGTTCAGCTGCGTAGCGCCATCTGTTGAGGGCGCGGGCAGGGAGTCATTACCATTCAATGGCGCAGTCCGGACAAGCTTGCGCCCGGCCTCTGGACTGATCACCTCGAACTTCACGTCGACCTCGCCCTCCACAACACGCTCAAGCGCGCCGCAGATGAGGGAGTACATGCGCTGATCGAGCATCTCGGCCACAAACGCGTTAGGTGCGCCAACGACAAATTCGCCAGTGGCAATGGAAACCCCGACGGTGTCCTTCAGCCACGTCTCATAGCTCGGCCGCGTGACTCGGAGTTGCAGATCTCCGAGCACAGCTTTCCATAGGGTAGATGCATTCTGAGTTGACAAATAGAGGCCTTTACGTGCCCTGCCGTAAGACTGTGCATCCCATGGCATAGGCGCTGGGGGCTTGGCGATCTTATCAGTTTCTTGGGCGAGTTACGCCGGATTCTATCACGCCCCATTGGGTGGTACGCAACCCCCAAAACGGGCAATTTTGGGTGCAATCCCCGACGGATTTCCGCTCCCCATGAGCGCCTTGATAGACTGGCTCGCATGACGGAACGCCTGTGTAGACGGCGCGCGGGGAAGCCCCCCCAAAACCTCGCCCAGGGCCTGTCCTGATGGGCCATGCACGCCTGTACATCGGCCCCCGAGGGGCCGAACTGTGGCAACGACTAGAGCAAGACCAAACAACAAGGCTATGTGGATGTCCGAATAAATCTAATACATGTGGAGGCTAATTCCAGACCTGGATTTCTGGCCGATCTCGAAACGTTTTTGAGTAATGGCATCTCTGGCGGGTCTGGACGCATCGAAATCAGCGAGGGTGGGTCCCTGGGACCGGCCCCGTTTGGCGAGGGGGAACACGAATTGGAAGAGACCAACAAGAAGGATAGCTCGGCAGCCGGGAATCAAATTTTTGAAAAGAGGGGCTGGCCCTGGTCGGTCGCGGTCAGCGTGGCGGTCGTGGGTGTAGGCATCGCGATAAGCGCGACTGTAAACCCTCTGTTCGACCGTGCCGTGCACTGGGACTGGATGGCCGTACGGGCGCCCGCGCTACTGATAGGACTGGCGGTTGCGCTTTTCGGAATCGCTGGGCGTAGTAAAGTAGGCCCGTCGGGGCTATGCAGAGCCCCCGCGACCTGCCCGGTAGGCGGGCAACGGCCTGATGCTGTAGGATGCCGCGTCCGCTGACAGGCTCTCAACGGCGGCGCGTGCCGTGTCCAGAGACGTGAAGCAGGGGATCCGCTGCTCCACGGCGGCGCGCCTGATGTTGAACCCGTCTTGCAGTACCTCGCGGTCGCGGGTCACGGTATTTACCACAGCGTCGACCTTGCCGCCGTTGATGATATCGACGACATGAGGGTGTTCGTCCCCCAGGATCTTCGGTACTTCCTCCACGTCAATTCCAAGCTCGCGGACCATCTTAGCCGTGCCAGGCGTCGCGTAGATATGGTAGCCCGCCTCTGCGAGGCCACGTATCATAGGCTCGGCCTCAGGCTTGGTCTGCGGCGAGATGCTCAGCAGGATCGAGCCGCGTGGAGGCAGCATTAGACCTGCTGCCATCAGCGCCTTCGCCAGCGCCGGGCGGAACTCATAGTCGATCCCCATGACCTCGCCCGTGGACTTCATCTCAGGGCCGAGGTAGGTGTCCACGCCAGCCAGCTTCGACATGGAAAAGACCGGTGCCTTGACCGCCACGAGTTCCTGTTGCTTCCATAGCCCTCCCTCGTATCCCTGCTCCGCGAGGGACTTGCCGTGCATGGCATTGACCGCAAGCTTCACCATCGGCACCCCGGTGACCTTCGAGATGAACGGGATCGTCCGGCTCGAACGTGGATTGACCTCGATGACGTATATCTCGGACTTGGCCCCCCCATTGCCCGTTTCGGGGCTGCGGTATGCTGGTCCGCCCAGGGCGACGTACTGGATATTCATCAGCCCTTTGACCTGCAATGCCAGGCCGATCCGTGTCGTGTAGTCGACAATGGTGGCGATCTCCTCCTCGGTCAGCGTCAGACCGGGGTAGATGGCCATCGAGTCGCCAGAGTGAACCCCGGCCCGCTCCACGTGCTCCATGATGCCGGGGATCAGGACCGACTCCCCGTCGCAAACCGCGTCTATCTCCACCTCGCGCCCCTCAAAGTACTTGTCGATGAGCACGCGCCTGCCCTCACCCGCCGAGAGCGCCTCCTCCATGAAGTGTTCCAGCTCGTCGTCAGACTGCACGATCTCCATTGCCCGCCCGCCAAGAACGTAGCTGGGCCTTACCAGTATCGGATAGCCGATCGTCCGGGCCACCGAACGCGCCTGCTGGAGGTCGGCGACGGCCGCGCCAGGCGGGTTCGGAATACCTATGCCTGCCAGGAACTCTTCGAACAGGTGCCGGTCCGAGGCGGTATCGATAGACTCGGCGCTCGACCCCATGATCGGCAGCCCCGCCTTGTCGAGGGTCTGTGACAGGTTGATCGCCGTCTGCCCCCCGAACTGGACCACGCTCGCGGGGGGACGAGGATCATCCGTGTCCTTTGGCGTCTCGTTGAAAATGATGTCGCGGACGCTCTCCTCGTCCAGCGGCTCGAAGTACAGGCGGTCGCTGGTGTCGAAGTCCGTCGACACGGTTTCAGGATTCGAGTTGACCAGGACGCTCTTGACGCCCTGCTGCTGCAGAGCCCACGCAGCGTGTACCGAGCAATAGTCGAACTCGATCCCCTGGCCGATGCGGATCGGCCCGGAGCCGATCACGATCGCCTTCTCTCCGGGCAGTGGTTCGGCCTCGTTCTCCTGCTCATAGGTGCTATAAAAATATGGTGTCCGGGCCTCAAACTCCGCAGCGCAGGTGTCGACCATCTTGTATACCGGTCGGAGGTCCCAGGATTCCCGTAGCTTCCGGGTCTCCTCCACGGACCGGTCAGATAGCGCCGCGATGCTTGCGTCCGAGAAGCCGAGGCGCTTGGCCTCCCACATCAGATCCTCATCGAGGATGTCTGAAAGGAGACGCGCCTCCATGACCGCAAGATTCTCGAACGCCCGGGTAAACCAGGGGTCGATCCCTGTTATACGAGAGAGTTCCTCAGGGCCAACGCCTCGCCTCAAGGCGGCCATGAGCCCCCACAACCGTTCGTCGTTCGGATATAGCGGCAAACGTTCCAACCAGCCCTCAGCTTCAACTGCCCACTCGGGGTCTTCCCACAGAAGCGAACGGCTGGTGATCTCCAGTGAGCGCACCGCTTTTTGGAACGCCGCCTCGAACGAGCGATCAATCGCCATGACCTCGCCGGTTGCCTTCATTTGGGTTCCCACGTGGCGATCGCCGTGCGGGAACTTGTCAAAAGGCCATCGGGGGATCTTCACGACGCAATAGTCCAAAGCCGGCTCGAAGGCCGCCAGCGTCTCTTGGGTGACAGCGTTGGGAATCTCGTCGAGGCGTTTGCCCACGGCGATCTTCGCCGCAACCCTCGCAATTGGGTACCCGGTGGCCTTGCTGGCCAGAGCCGAGCTGCGGCTCACCCTGGGGTTGACCTCGATTACGAAATACTTGTTGACGTCGACCGTGCCCCCTGGCAAAGTCGCTCCCACCAGGTCCCCCGGTGCTAGTGCGAACTGGACATTACACCCGCCCTCGATCTTGAGTGCCCGGATGATGTTCAGGCTCGCCGACCTGAGCATCTGGTGCTCCTTATCGGAGAGGGTCTGGGAGGGCGCGACGACGATGCTGTCGCCGGTATGCACCCCCATAGGGTCGATGTTCTCCATATTGCAGATGGTGATGCAGTTGTCAGCGCCGTCCCGCATAACCTCGTACTCAAGCTCTTTCCAACCAACGAGGGATCTCTCTAGTAGCACCTGGGTGATGGGGCTGGCAGCGAGGCCCCCGGCAACGACCTCCCGAAGCTCTTCCTGGTTGTGTGCGAACCCCCCACCGGTGCCGCCAAGGGTATACGCGGGCCTGACCACTAGCGGGAAGCCAATCGACTCCGCCTTTGTGACAGCCTCGTCCAAGGTGTTGACCGTGGCGCTGGGCGGCACCGGCTCACCTATGTCTAAAAGGAGTTGCCGGAACAGGTCGCGGTCCTCGGCGCTTCGGATAGCCTTCAGGCCGGTGCCCAGCAGCCGCACATTGTGACGTTCGAGCACGCCTGCCTCTGCCAGCTCGACCGCCAGATTCAGCCCCGTCTGGCCGCCCAGTGTTGGCAGAAGGCCATCTGGCCGCTCCGCCTCGATGATCCGCTCGATCGCCTCGACAGTCAGGGGCTCGATGTACACGACATCGGCGACCCCCTCATCGGTCATGATGGTCGCGGGGTTAGAGTTGACCAGCACCGTCGTGACGCCCTCCTCGCGGAGGGCCTTGCACGCCTGCGTGCCTGCATAGTCAAACTCAGCGGCCTGCCCGATTACGATGGGCCCAGAGCCGATCACAAGGACTTTCTTGGGGTGTTGGTTCATAGCTTTTGCATACCCCGGACCGTCATCAGATTGTGCGCCGTAAGTTCGGCAACAATGCCGGATCTCATTCCGTAAAGCCATGCTACGATCCCGACCGGGACGATGGAGAGCCCGGAGACAGCGCCTCCGAGGGAGGGTGCGAGCAAGGCAAATATGCCGAAGTACGCTGCCGTAGCGAACGCAACCGCTATCAGTCGGCGTTGGCGATGAGCCGGAGACGTGGCGAATCCCACGCCGATGCTTTCGTCGATCATGACGTCACCCGGGCACACATGAAACGAAGAATCGTGGTCCTGGCGGAGGACGGGTGTTTGACGAGCGCTGTCGGCAGCGAGATTCCCAACACGAGCATCAGCTCTTTACCTCGTCAACCATGTCCAGGAACTGGGTGAACAGGTACTCGCTATCCAGGGGACCCGGCGATGCCTCCGAATGGTACTGAATGCTCATTATTGGCTCTGAGCGGTGGCGAAGGCCCTCCACTGTGCCGTCGTTCAGGTTCACGTGGCTCACCTCTAACTCGGGTGGCAGGCTCTCTGATTCCACTGCATAGCCATGGTTCTGCGCCGTGATGTAGACGCGCCCCGTGGAGACGTCCTGGACAGGATGGTTGCCGCCGCGATGCCCGAACTTCAGCTTGAAGTTGCGACCGCCGAAGGCCCTGGCGATGACCTGGTTCCCCAGACAGATGCCCAACATTGGCACCTTCCCCGAGAGGCCCCTGGCCGTGTCGACCGCGTAGTCCAGCAGTTGTGGGTCTCCGGGACCGGGCGACATGACGACCCCGTCAGGTCTGAGGGCCATGATTTCCTGTGCTGAAGCGCTGGCCGGTACCGCTACCACCTCGCATCCCTTCGACCGCAGTATCCTCAAAATATTGTATTTGAGGCCGCAGTCGATTGCGACGATTTTTCTCGTTATTGCAGCCGTGTCCCGGCCGTGGGCCGCCTGAGACCACTCGTAGGGCTGGTCAGTAGTCACGCTCTTCACGAAGTCGGTATCCGCGTAGTTGGGGAACTCGCGGAGCCTGGTCAGTGCACTCTCGGGCGAAGGGTCCAGCGTGATCGCGCCCATCATGACCCCGTGTGTGCGGAGCCGTCGCGTGACAGCGCGCGTATCTATGCCACGAATGGCGGCGATACCCTGGGATGCCAGAAACTCGTCGAGGGTCGTAGTGCTCATGGAGTGACTGGGTCGCGTGCTGTGCTCCCTGACCGCGAAGCCGGCCACCTGGACACGCCGCGACTCAAAGTCCCGCTCGTTAATACCGTAGTTGCCGATGAGCGGGTACGTGGGGAGAACGATCTGGCCGGCATACGACGGGTCGGTGAGCATCTCCTGGTAACCGGTCATCGACGTGTTGAAGACGACCTCACCGAAGGTCTCTCCC
>Ga0209403_10001420_pt1 | contig 31187 bp, 28 predicted proteins | sample ArcticOcean_MG_C_8_FD_187440 | JGI IMG/M metagenome (GOLD analysis project Ga0209403, IMG submission 187440) | Marine microbial communities from western Arctic Ocean - ArcticOcean_MG_CB11_86 (SPAdes) (version 2) | ecosystem: Environmental > Aquatic > Marine > Oceanic | place: Arctic Ocean...
CTATTATGTTTTAATGCCCACTCATTGAGTTCTTTCATTGGATAAATCCATGAACTTTTATATGTCACAAGACTTAGACATATAATTCCAGGATTATTTTGTATTGTGGTTTTTAAAAGATCAATATTAGCTTCAATATCTGAGTGATAATTAATTATGGTTGAGGTAGATTCTCTTTTAGTTTCGCAAATTCCACTTAAAATATATAAATCAGATGGAAAGTTTAAATTATCAGAAATAAAATGATTATTATATCTATTTGAATTCAACAGGGCAATCAAAATTTGATATAAATACACTGAAGTAGATTCGCCTATAATTATTTCATCATTATAAGTGTTAAATAGTCTTTCAAGTTTAGAAGATATTCTGTCTACAGTTTCAAGCCAGTAGTCATTCCAACTTCTAATGAGATTGTTTCCCCATTCATTTTCTAAAACATGTTTTACTTTAATTTTTGATAGTTTAGGTAGCTTTCCTAATGAGTTTCCATTAAGATAGATTTCATTATTGTTATTTGTAAACTCTTTTTTAAAATCTTTTAATGGATCATTTTTGTCAAGTTTTTGAGAAAGTTTTATTTCTTTATTCATTTTTTAAAAATAATATAAATATTGATAATTATATTTTTAAAAAAATCATTTATATTAGGTTAATATGTGTTACAGGTTTTTTTACTCGTTATTAATTATTTTTCTTTTGCAAATATCTTTTCCAGACGAAGTGTTTTCTCAATCAAATAATGATAAAAAAAAAGATAATATTTTACTTAAACTAAGCAATCCTAAATGGCTTAAAATCAATAATAATAAAGCTTTTTTTAGACATAATCTTTCATCTTCCCCAAACAGAGTTTCAATTACATCAGCTGATCAAATTGGTAGAATAAATAATGGTCAATCCAAAACACAAAATTTTTTATATAATAAATCAGGTTATGATTATGACAAGCTTGAAAATAAGATAATACAAGTGGCTCTTTTTAAATCTGAAATTCAAACATTAGAAATTGACATAATTGCTCGATGCAAAGGGAATTCAATTGATAATTATGATAAATCAAATAATTCATTTATATCTTTTCAGGGAATATCTTCATTATTTATTGATGAGGGTCAATTAATCCAATTGAGAAAAATAAATACCAAAGCTAATTTTATAAATAATGTAAAAGTGTCTGATCAAATTATAATGGATAATCTAAGCAGGCTAATTAATCAAATTTGCATGTGAAAAAGATAGTATTACTTGTATTTTTTTTAGTTTTTGAATTTTTAATCTCTCAGAAAACTAGTATTATTACGGTATTAGGAACTGTACAAGACGGGGGGTTACCTCATGTTGGATGTGAAAAACAATGCTGTAATAAATCATCTTCTGACTTAAAAGTAACTTCATTAGGATTGACATTACCTGATAATGAAGGGTTTTATTTATTTGAGGCATCTCCTGATTTTACAGATCAATTAAAATATATGACAACTAAATATAAAGCTCCTTTTAACGGTGTATTTCTGACTCATGCACATATTGGCCATTATACTGGTTTAATGTATTTAGGTAAGGAAGCTTTAGGTGGAAAGAACACTCCTGTTTTTGCAATGAGCCGTATGTCAGAATACCTGGCTAATAATGGCCCCTGGTCTCAGTTAGTCTCTGACTCAAATATAGAATTGATTAATCTAAAAAGAGATGAGGCTCATGATATTTCGAAGAACATTAGCGTTAAGCCAATAATTGTCCCTCATAGGGATGAGTTTTCTGAAACAGTTGGTTATTTTATTTATGGTTCTAATAAAACTGCTTTTTTTCTCCCAGATATTGATAAATGGGATCGTTGGTCAACTTCTTTAAAAGATATAGTTGAAAGTACAGATATTTTATTCCTAGATGCAACGTTTTATGATAATTCAGAGATTAATTATAGACCTGTTGAGAGTATTCCTCATCCATTCGTGATTGAAACTTTGGAAACTTTAAAAACATTATCAATAAAGGATAAGAAGAAAATATTTTTTATCCATATGAATCATACTAACCCAATGCTTGACCCAAATAGTAATATATCATTAAGAGTTTTAAGTGAAGGATACAATATTGCAAAAATTGGACAAACTTTTGAGCTTTAGAAGTTAATAGATTTATATTTGCAAAATATTTTATATCAAAAATCTATGATTAAAACTGATATTATAATAATTGGTGCAGGACCTGTTGGTCTTTTTGCAGTTTTTGAAGCAGGATTAATGAAACTTAAATGTCATTTGATCGATTCAATTCCTTTTCCAGGAGGGCAACTTTCCGAAATTTACCCTAAAAAACCCATATACGATATTCCAGGATTTCCTTTAATTTTAGCAGGAGAATTAGTGAATAATTTAATGGAACAATCCAAACCGTTTAAGCCTGGTTTTACTTTGGGTGAGCGGGCTGAATCAATCTTAAATCAAGATGATGGTAGTTTCGTCGTTACTACAAGTGAAGGCACACAACATAATGCTCCGATTGTATTTATTGCAGGTGGCTTAGGAAGTTTTGAGCCTAGAAAACCTAAAATAGATAATCTTGAAAAATATGAGAATAATGGAGTTTATTATTTCATTAAAGAACCAGACTTTTTTCAAGACAAAAAACTTTTTATATCAGGAGGGGGAGATTCTGCACTAGATTGGGCAATTTATTTTGCGGAAAAAACCAAAACATCAGTTGGTTTAATTCATAGAAGTGAATTTTTTAGAGCTAATAAAGACTCCGTTAATAAATTACAAGATCTTAAGAACATAGGAAAAATTGATTTATATACAAATTCTGAAGTCATTTCATTAGGCGGTGAAAATTCTTTAAACTCTATTGCAATTAGAAACAATGAAGGAGATTTAAGTGAATTGTCTTTAGATTGTTGGTTACCACTTTTTGGTCTTTCACCCAAATTAGGGCCAATAGCTAATTGGGATCTTAAAATTGAAAAAAATGCTATAGAGGTTGATAACACCTTAGATTATCAAACAAACATACCTGGCGTATATGCAATTGGAGATGTTAATACATATCCAGGAAAGCTTAAACTTATCCTGTGTGGATTTCATGAAGCAACCGTAGCAGTTCAATCAGCTTACAAAAAAATACATCCAAATAAAAAAGTTGTTTTAAAATATACTACTGTTCAAGGTATTCAAGGTTTTGATTAGTTGTTAATTTTTATAATGTTTTTCCCGCCCAACAATTAAATGATGATTATGAGCAGTTTGAAATGGAATATTTTAGACCAATTTGGGAAAAAATATTCTAACAGGAAATCATAAAAATTGGGAGTTTAACCGAATAATAGATAGAACAGAAAATGCTTATCAAAATTTAACTCATGTTATTTTCAACCGCTTTGTTGATGGAGCAAGTATTGATTTTCAAACAGACTTTAAGTCAAACCAGTTGCAGGAAGCAGGAAATGCTTCAAGAAAATCTTTTAATACAGCTAATATGGAGCTTATTTATAAGGCAAATTAAAACTTTATTTTATATTCAATTAAACCCTCTTACGTAAGAGGGTTTTTTTTTACTACAGAAACAATATTTTTAATTGTTTCAAGATTTGATGTTTTGATTTCTTGATTAAAAAAAGTTTTATCAATTTTATTTGGAATTAAATGATGCCATTTAATTGGTTTTGTCCCTGATAAGTGAATTGAGCTAAAGCCAGCATTTTTAAATTCTAGTACGTTATTTTGATTTATTCCTCCACCTGGCTGAATTTCTATTGATTTAGGTGAAATGGATTTCCATTTAATTAATCTGCCTATACCTTTAATAGCTGTATTAGCACCTCCTGAAGAAAGTATTCTCCTTATTCCAATTGATGATAACTTCTTAATTTCGTTTTCTGGATCTAAAAGACAGTCGAAAGCTCTATGATAAGTTATTTCTAACCCTTGTGCTTCACTTACAATTTTTTCTAATTGCCTAGTGTTGATTTTATATTCCTTAGTCATAACTCCAACTACTATTCCAGAAACTCCAAGTGATTGCATATTTCTAATATCGCTTAAAATTGTTTCAAAATCATATTTATCATAAATAAAATGTCCCTCTCTTGGTCTAATCAGGCAGTGAATCGGAATTTTTGATTCCTTTACAGCTAATTGGATTAATCCATTTGATGGTGTAAGACCCCCAATATTTAAATTAGAACATAGCTCAATTCTGTCAGCTTTTGCCTTATTTGCTATAAGAACTGATTCGATTGAATTTGAGCATATTTCGACAATCATATTAATGGTATATTTATTATTTCACAAATTAAATAAATGAAAAGAATAAAATTTATAAAAAAGACATCTAAATTATGTTTAGTGGGATTAATTTCCCCAGATTTTTTTAAATCAACAAAAACATTAAAAACAGATTCTTATACAAATTCTCCAATGAGTATTTGTACATGGGGTTTTAGTCATGCAAATATTATCTCTGGTTCTGAATTAGAAAATGGTGTGTCAGCTCTTGATGCTGCAATAAAAGGAGCTTCCGTTGAAGAATCTAATCCTGATAACACTACTGTAGGATATGGGGGAGCTCCTGACAGGGAAGGTAATGTTAGTTTAGATGCTTGTGTTATGAATCATCTTGGAAATTGTGGATCTGTGGTAGCTGTAAAAAATGTTCGAAGTGTAGCGTCTTTAGCTAAAGATGTAATGGAAAAAACTCCTCATGTAATGTTGGCTGGTAAAGGAGCGGAAGAATTTGCTCTTTCTCAAGGATATAAACCAGAAGATTTGTTAACCTCTTCTAGTAAAAAAGAATGGAAAAAATGGTTAAACAACTCTAATTATAAACCTACAATTAATATCGAGAATCATGACACTATAGGTATTTTATGTATGGACAACAAAGGCGATCTGTCAGGTGCTTGTTCTACTAGCGGTTTGGCTTATAAAATGAAAGGAAGAGTTGGAGATTCTCCAATAATAGGGTCAGGCTTGTTCATTGATAATAATATCGGCGGAGCTGTTGCAACTGGAATGGGAGAGGAGGTTATTAAAACAGTAGGAAGTTTTTTAATTGTAGAATTAATGAGACAAAATTACAGTCCTCAAAAAGCCTGTGAGATTGCCATTGAAAGAATAATAGAAAAGCAACTAAATAAGCCTGATTTTCAGGTAGCATACATTGCTATAGATAAAAAGGGAGTGGCTGGATCATATTCAATCCATAATGGATTCAGTTATTGTCTATATAAAAATAAAGTTAACAAAAACTATAAATCAGATTCATTTTATAATTAAAATTTAGAATATTTTCAAGGGCTATTATTTAGAGTTTGTATAAAGTGTTCTAAAAATCAAAAATAAATAAAGTTTTATCTACTAAAAGTTTTTTTTTCTCTAATTTAGAATATTAAAAACCTAAATTAAAATTTAGGAAAAAGAATAAATTTTGAATTATAAAAATGTATAGAAGTGCATGCGCTTTAGTAAATTTTCTTAATCACTTTGGAGACAGGTGGTCGTTGATTATTATAAGGGATATGTTTTTTCAAAAGAAGACTTTTAATGATTTTTTAACTAGTCCAGAAAGAATTGCGTCTAATATTTTAACAAATAGATTAAAAACTTTAAATAAGGATGGCCTTATAGATTATAAAATTAATCCAGAAAATAAAAAAGTTAAGTGGTATTTTTTAACTAAAAAAGCTGTTGATTTATATCCTATTATTTTAGAGATGGTCAGTTGGAGTAGTAGAAATTTAAATAAAAAATTTGGTCCTCAATCAACAAAGTGGATAAAAGAAAATAATGGAGCCCCTAAAGAAGTTGTTGCTAAGAATAAAGCTGCTGAATACTTAAAATTTAGAGATGACCTTTTTAATAAGTCTTTAACTCATTCTTGATTAAATAAATTACTATTTCCTTTTATTTTTGACACAAATATTCTTAACAAACTTCACATTGATGATCCCAGAATTAAAATTATTTATAACGCATTAGAAGAGATTAATAAGATTCTTAAAGCGTATAATTCAAATATTGCCACTTTTAAAGGTAACCCTGTAGATGTTTTTTCTGATTTTATTAAAAAACATCAAATAGATAAAGTGATTTTTAATCATGATTATGAGCCTTATGCAAGAAAAAGAGATTTGAAAGTTAAAAAGCTCTTAGATAAAAACAACATTTCATATCATTCATACAAAGATCACGTGATCTTTGAAAAGAGTGAAGTTGTAAAAAATGATGGTAAACCATATATGGTATATACACCGTTTTCAAGAGTTTGGATACAATATTATGATTCTCAAAAGGAGATTAATTATCCCTCTGAAAAATTTCTTAATAATTTTGTTTCAAATCATTCATTACCATTTTTATCCTTTGCCGAAATAGGTTTTTCAAAGTCAAAAATTGAATTGCCTAAGTATAAATGCAATTCAAATATTATTAAGGAATATGAAGCTGCCAGAAATTTCCCAGCAATTAATAATACAACTAGAATCGGACCATACATAAGGTTTGGTTTATTGAGTATTAGAAAGCTTGTTAAAGAAGCAAATCTTGAATTAAATAAAACTTTTTTAAAGGAATTAATATGGCGAGAATTTTTTATACAGATTTTATGGCATTTTCCTAAAACAGTCGATGACAGTTTTAAACCGAAATATGATCGTATTGAGTGGAGAAATAATGAGGATGAATATAAAAAATGGTGTTTAGGTCAAACGGGATATCCAATAGTAGATGCTGGGATGCGAGAACTAAATAATACTGGTTTTATGCATAATAGGGTTCGAATGATAGTTGGAAGTTTTCTTTGTAAGCATTTGTTAATTGATTGGAGGTGGGGTGAAGCATATTTTGCAGAGAAGCTATTAGATTATGAGCAGTCAAGTAATGTTGGTAACTGGCAATGGATAGCAGGTTGTGGAGTTGACGCTGCACCATATTTCAGAATTTTCAACCCATATGAGCAAGTAAAAAAATTTGATAAAAAATTAAATTACATTTCAAAGTGGGTTCCTGAATTTAAAGATTCAAATTATCCCATTCCTATAATTGATCATAAATATGCAAGAGAGCGTTGTCTTAAAGTTTATAAAAAAGCGTTAGAATAGAATTTTATAATGAAAAATAAATTGATTTTAAATAATGGACTGAAATTTCTTGGTTTGCTCCAATCTGTAATGGAGATGATGAGTTTCTAGGTGATCATGATTCAAATTATTGAAGTTCTTGGGCTAATTAATCTAAAATTGTTTTGAAAGCAGATAAAATGGGTTTTATTAGGATTCCTAATTACTCTCCCATTAAACTTTCTGATTCAAAAGTTTTTACCTGAGATAAATTATTTTATTCGAGCTTTTATTTTGATTATACTCGTTTTGTCAATTTCTTTATTTAATTTAAAACTTGTTCCCTATATAGATTTATTTATCTCTTATTCAACCCTAACTAGAAACCTTGGAATTTTTCTATTATTCTCACTGTTTATAATTCATATTGTCTTTCATTTACCCCTTATTTAAATTTGTATTTTTATATTTGCATTGTTTTTAATAAATCTAAATAAATATAATGAAAATAAAAATTATTATGATATTTCTTTTACTCATTTCAGTTAATGGTGTTTCGCAGGTAACTCAACCAATTAAGGATAATATAAATCAATATTCTCCAATCAATCAAATTAATGGTTATCAAAGAATTTTAAATAATTTATCTGGAATTCCTCAAGGGGTAACAATCGGTGGTTATGGTGAAGTATTATATAATAAACCTGACAATTTGAATGCAGAAATTGATGTCCAAAGATTAGTTGTGTTGTTTGGATACAAATTTGATGATAGAGTTCAGTTTGTCACTGAAATTGAATTTGAGCATGTTAAAGAAGTATATGTAGAACAAGCATTTGTAAATTATTCAATTTCTCCAAAATTAAACTTAAGAGCAGGATTAATGCTTGTTCCAATGGGAATTGTGAATGAATTTCATGAACCGACTACATTTAATGGGGTAGAACGACCTAGTATTGATAATAAAATAATTCCAACAACCTGGAGAGAAATTGGAATAGGAGCCTCTGGTAGAATTGATAATATTGGATTAAGATATCAAGCTTATCTATTTAATGGATTTTTATCACATGATGGTGTTTCAGGTAAACTAAAGGGGGCTAATGCTTTAAGAGGGGGAAGACAAAAGGGGGCTGAATCCACAATGAGTAATATAAATATTGCAGGTAAATTAGACTATTATGGAGTTAACGGGTTGCGTATTGGGGTTTCTGGTTATAATGGGAAAACATCTGCTGTTGATGTGCAGAATCAAATTGTTGGAAGTGAAATAGGCGTTTCAATGGTCGGTTTTGACGGCAGGTATAGTTATAAGAAATTTTCAGCTAGAAGTCAATATACTTTCGCTTCTTTTAGTGACACTGATCTTTATAATGAATTAACGAGAAGTGACCTAGGGAGTGAAATATATGGATATTACCTAGAAACTGGTTATAATTTTTTACCAGTAACAAATAAACAAAGACTTGTTGGATTTGTTAGATATGAAAATTTTGACACTCATCATTCAGTTGAAAGTAACATAACTAAGAATAATGCTTACCACAGAAAAGAATGGACCTATGGTTTTAGTTATCATCTGGCTCCTGGTTCTGTTTTTAAAATTGACTATCAATCCAAATCTACTAATTCTCTAAATTCACCTTTTGGACAATTTAATATGGGTGTTGGTGTTTGGTTTTAGCAACAAACTTTATTTTAAATTAATCTAAATAAAATTGTTATTCTTTTTTCAATTTAATAATTTTGATGAAATATTTTTCATAGATGCATAAACGGTTATTTTTCATTTTTTTATTCTTCTTAGTTGGTATCTTAGCTTCTGCATTTGCATCAATAAATCTCTCAAATAATCAATCAAAATATATACTAAAGCAAATAAGAAAAGAAATCACAACGGTTTTTTTATTAAAAGATTTTAAGTTAATGGAAAAATCGTTAGCGATTCCACCAAGTCTTTTCTTAAGAGCAAGCACATTTTATAAAATAGAATCACAAACTAAAAAAATTGGATATGCTATTGTTGTTACAGCTCCAAGTAAAACTGATGTTTTTGAGTATTTAATTTTAACTGATGAAGATCTCAAAATTAAAAAGGCAAAAGTTTTAATTTATAGAGAAGATTATGGAGGTGAAATTGCTAGTAAAAGATGGCTTTCACAATTTGTTAATCATTCTTCTGATCATACATATGTATATGGAGATAACATTAGTGCTATTTCAGGCGCTACTATCTCTGTTCACTCTATAACATCCTCTATAAATCACTTATTTGATTTTTTGAGGGTTTTGAAATTAAAAGGAAATATATAATGTCGGGTCGTTATCTAATACGTAATTTTTCTAAACCATTTAAAGGATTTGTAGCTACTTTTATTATTATGCTTTCAGTTGGATTTTATACAGGTTTATTTTTTGTTAGCCAAACTGAAAGTGATAATCCAAAAGGGATTATAGAAAACTATAATGGTAATGAAAACATAACTGAGGCTACTGTCATGAAGTTTAAGAAAGGAGAGAGAGAGATGTTAACTATTATTCATACTCATATACTTGCAATATCATTTATTTTTGTATTTCTTGGTTTACTAATATGGGGAACAGAGATTTCTGTCTTTTGGAAATCATTTTTGACAATAGAGCCTTTTATTTCATTAATTACAACTTTCTGTGGGATTTATTTGATCTGGCTAGGATATGAATGGATTTCTTATATAGTGATTTTTTCAGGGTTTTTAATGACTATAACCTTTTTATTAGGTACAATTATTGTTATTAATTCTATGCTGAAACCTCCTATAAGTTAGAAGAATTCAGTTCTATACTTTTCTAGCTTTTCTTTCTGCAATAAAACTTTGAATAAATGTTATTAAAGCCCATACTGTAGATATAATCATTAATAAAACTCTAATAATAGCTAAAGAATTTTGTCTTTCAATTGACCCCATCAATGGCATAATAAGACCTAGTAAAATGACAAATGTCAAAAGAACAGCTATATGAGATATTATTTTATTTTCTTTTTTAACCCCATTATTGACTAATAATAAGATTACACCAATAATTACAGGTATAAGCGCAGTTACAGCTTTTGAATCAGAATCAATATAACCCCAAGAACCCATTAAAATTAAAATAATTGCATTTACTAAGCTTGCTATGTGTGGTTTCATATTATTGTTTTTGGTAAAAATAATATTTTATTTGATTGAAACTGATTTTATATTGTCATCAAAGACTCTGTCTATTAAAATATGTCTTGGATCTATAGCAGCTTTTACTGGTAAAGAATCAACAATCATTGTAAAGCTCATGATAGAATCATTTATCTTAACTCTTCTTTGATGAATTAAGTTTTTTTCATCAGTATCAGAAAAAACACCTATGTCTATCCATTCATTTAAACCCACCTTTGTTTCATTACCGATTGAATCTGCTTTTATTTTAGAAGCTTCGATTTCTATATTCACTTCATACTTTCCATTTTTTAATTTTTTTGCGATCGCTGATTTTAATCTATTATCGTAGAGAGTAATTTCTTTAAACCAATCATCAATCAAGTAATTTAATGAATCTGGAACTTTTGATTCAAGTATTTCTAAGAAATTCAAAGAGGTAGGGTAGGGTGTCTTGTAGCGGTACTTTTCTAAAAACTCTTTCATAGCACTATTTACGTTTTCTTCACCTATATAATCTTGTAAAGCATATAAGATCACGCTACCTTTACCGTAGTGAATATACCCTTGATTTTCTACCTTGTAAATTGGAAGCTCTTTTTCGCGCTCTCCGGATCTTCCCCTTAAATATCTGTCATGGTCATACTTTGTAAACTCTCTCATTTTCATAGGATTTTTTGACAATTTTTTAAGAGTCATTAAAGAAGAATACTCTGAAAAGGCTTCACTTAAAAATGTTCCTCCTTGCATGTCTGCCCCAACCAATTGATGCGCCCACCACTGATGAGCCATTTCATGAGCTATGACAGCGTCAATTACATTATTATCTTCTTCATCTTCAAGGTCAATAATAAATCCAAAAGATTCAGAATAAGGCATAGTTCCAGGGAAAGCTTGGGCAAAATTAGAAAATCTAGGAAATTCTATAATTCTGCATTGTTTGTGATAATATGGACCAAAGTTTTTTGTGTAGTACTCAAGTGATCTTTCTACTGCATCTAACATCATTTCAATATTTACAGTATGTTTTGAATCGTAATATATCTCTATATCAACTTCTTTCCATTTTCTTTTTGCAATTTGATAATCAGCAGAAATAAAAGAATAAAAATTTTGAGAGGGATGATCTACTTTGTATTGATAGTATTTTCTTTCATTTTCTTTCCACTCTTTTATTAGAGAACCAGGAGCTATTGCAATTTGATCACTACTTGTTGATATTATCGTTTCGACGTTGATGTAGTCTGAGAACCCTTGAGTTAAATAATTTTTATCACAATTTACTCCACAATCAACCTCTAATTCTGGCATTCGATCTTTAGGAGGTAATTCAAATTTTCTTCGCTTGTTTTTATCACTAATTTCTTTTCCTGAGTCATATCCAATGTTTGGCAATATTTCAAAATTGTTTAAAAAAGAACCATTTTTAACTATGCTTGTGGTTTCCCCTCCATTTGAAAACCCTTTTGTATCAAACTTATTATTTATTTTAAGTACGAGAGTGTCGCCTGGAAGCATCGGAGGATTAATTCCGTAAAAATGAACACCAAGATCATCATTTTTGCTAATTATAGTTGAGTTTGGAAAGTGAAAACTTAAATCCCATTCTTTATTTACATTTAAAAGAATACTATCAATAGATTTATCATTATTGTTTATTATTGTTAATAGTGCTAATACCTCAGCTTTTTTCTTTTTTGGAAATATATCAATATTATATTTGGCTTCTATGATTTTTGGCAGGGGTAGGTTTTTGAATTTTTTATAATCTTTTTCGTAAGAAACAGCAAGTTGTTCATTTTGATCACTTGATTTGTAGGTGTTTAATATTTGTGTATTATAAAACACATAAGATGCTACAATTATCCATGATAGCCCTATTGACGAAACAATCATTAGATATGATTTACTAGTATTGCTATTTACACTTTTTAATCTTTCTTTCAATGACTTTTTAGCACCTCTATTCCAAATAACCCCAGATAATGTTAATAAAAATAAAGCGAATAACAACCAATAAATACTAAACCAAAAAACACCCTTATTGCTTGGTCCAAAACCATTTAAATCAGAATATATCATATAAGGTGTAGCTCCAAATGAAATCATGTTAGAGTTTATATCTAACATGAGTAATATGATGTCTAAAAGTAACAATACAATCACCGATACCATATAGCCAAGATATTTATGATTTACTATAACCTGAATAGCAACTAGAGTTGCGCATGTAGCAAAATAAAGAGGAAATAAGTTGTATATAAAGTCTTTAAAATATAAAGAAAATTCAATTTGAGTGTAGCCCATTATTAATTGATAAATTATAGCTATAATAACAAGGACAACATGAATTACTATTGATAATGAAAAAAGGGATAAAGTCTTTGAAAAAAGAGGAATTAAAGTAGAATGAGGGGTAGAATCTATTACTTCATTTACATTTACATCTCTATCTCTCCAGACTAATTCACCACTAAAAAAAACTAAAATAATTATAACAAATAGAGCAGAAGATCCTTGTATTTGATCAACCATAAAATAGGTTAGAGGGTATGACTTTAGGCCAAAATATTCAAAACCTGCTGCAAGACCAGCAATCAGCTGAATAACGCTAAAAGCAAATAGTATTCTAAAGGTTACATGTTTATAAATACTATTCATGTTAAGTTTAAAAAAACTTTTAAAATGAAGGTATGTTGAATTATTATTAATTTGAACTTTTGGTGCGAGTTTCGAAGTATTTAATATCTCTTGATTAGAATCATTTATTTCAGTTTTAATTTTCTTACTCTTTCTTTTCATAAAACTAAACCTTGTGTAAGATATTATAAGAATTATAGAAGCAAATCCAATCCAAATAAGTCTATTGTAAAGAAGTAGTCCTGAAAAAGAGGGGCTAAGAGTGTTTTTTTCTAATGGAGTATAGTACTTTGATGTAATATCATATGTTCCAATTCCAAAGGTGTCTACTAAAGCAGCTATTGTCTCATTATCAATATCAGAAGATAGCTCACCCGCTATTGAATAACCCACAAGAATTAACATGGCTCCGACAAAAGAAATCATAGTGTTTTTAAATTCCTGAGCTAAAGAATATATTATAGCCCCTCCAATAAACATATTAGGTAAAATAAAAATAAAGTAATTATTAATAAAGGTCTCTAAATAAAAAGGTCCAAACCTCTCAGGCTCAATCCAACCCATTAAAGGAGCAACTTTTGATCCAAGAATGATTCCAAGAAAAACTCCTGTTAACGGAATAGTCGATAAAAATAAAGAAGCTGAAAACTTACCCATGAAATAGCCAAATTTATCTATGGGTTTAGAAAAAATAATTTCTTGAAAATTATTCTGATGATCTCTTAGTGCTGAATTATTAAAAAATGCAGCTGCAAATAACAACCCAAAAAGAGTCATTACGATTGAAAAAATAGTTATTACATTCGGTGCGTTACGAAACACATTACCGATTGAACCTCCAATTGTAACATTATCGGTAACATTAGCTGCAAAAACCAATAAAAATACGATCAAAAAGAACAAATAAAGCATTGGCTGTCTGAAGCTATACCTGAGTTCTGATAAGAAAAAGTTCTTAAACATATCTTAAATAGTTTTATTGATTGTTTTTTTGAATATTAGTAAAGAATACATCTTCAAGTGAAGGTTGAATTTTCTTGAAGCTTTTGTCTGGAATCTTGTTATTTAATACATGAATTACTGGTTTTCCAGCAATTAATTTATTTGAAATAACTTGATGGTTCTCTTTATAAGAATCAAGCTCAGATTTATTTATTTGTTTTTCAAAAACTTTACCTTTCAATGAATCAATTCCTTCATCTGGAGCTCCATTAAAAACAATTTGTCCGAAATTCATAATAGCCATTTGTGTACACAATTCTCTTACATCATCAACTATATGTGTTGAAAGAATCACAATTACATCTTCTCCAACATCTGATAATAGATCATAAAAACGATTTCTTTCACCTGGATCAAGTCCAGCAGTTGGTTCATCGACTATCAATACTTTTGGATCACCAATTAATGATTGAGCAATACCTATTCTTTGTTTCATTCCTCCAGAAAAACCTTTTACATTTTTATTTTTTTTGTCATACAAATTAACTTTTTGAAGTAGGTATTCAACCAATTCCTTTCTTTCATTTTTAGATGAAATTCCCTTTAAAGTTGCTATGTGATCTAGTAATTGTTCTGCTGTTATCCTAGGATATACTCCGAATTCTTGTGGAAGATACCCTAATTGTTGACGAAACTCTTTAGCGTTGTCTAGAACATTCAAGTTGTCGATAAATATTGATCCTGAATCTGCTTCTTGGAGTGTAGCGATCGTTCTCATTAAAGAAGATTTTCCTGCTCCATTAGGCCCAAGTAGACCAAACATACCACTCGATATATTAATAGATACATCGTCAAGAGCTTTAACATTATTTGGATAAGTTTTTGAAAGATTTTTTAACACCAAGTGTCTCATAAAAATTAATTTTAAATTGCAAGTAATATAGAAATTTTATTCTGCTAAATTAACAAAAACATATAAATACTATTCTAGTTATGATTTATCTATCTTTAAAGGACAAACTTTTTTTAAAATGAAAAAAAGAACTTTTCTTAAAACCTTTGGTGCTGCTTTGGCTTCCCCATTACTTATTTCATCTTCAAATGTTTCAAATATTAAAAATGAAATAATCAATTACCCAGATTTTGATTCAGAATTTTGGAATAAAATCAGAGAACATTATGAATTAACTCCTAATTATATAAATCTTGAAAGTGGATATTATAACATAATTCCAAAACCCACATTGGTAAGACATATTAAACACATTGAGCGAATCAATGTTGAGGGATCATACTATATGAGAAACAATCTTCTGACTGATAAGAAGTTAATTACCGCTAGGTTAGGTCAATTTACTGGTTGTGACTCGAATAATTTGGTTATAACAAGAAACACAACAGAATCATTAGATTTAATAATAGGAGGGTACCCATGGGCTGAAGGAGATGAAGCAATATATGCAGAGCAAGATTATGGAGCTATGCAGGTAATGTTCCAGCAAATTTCTAAAAGATATGGTGTTGTAAACAAAATAGTTTCTGTCCCTAACCACCCTAGATCTGATGAGGAAATTGTGTCTTTATATGAATCTCAAATAACTCCGAAGACAAAACTTATGATGGTTTGTCATATGATAAATATAACTGGACAAATTTTACCAATAAGAAAAATATGTGATATGGCTTATAAACATAAAGTTGAAGTAATGGTTGATGGAGCACATTGCGTAGGTCAGTTTGATTTTAAAATTGACGATTTAAACTGTGATTACTATGGATCAAGTCTTCATAAATGGTTAGCAACGCCTCTTGGAGCAGGATTATTATTCATAAATTCAAAACATACAGCCAAAATTTGGCCACTTTTAGCAGACCACAATAAAGATTTAAATGATATAGATAGATTAAATCATATTGGAACTCACCCAGTTCATATAAATTTAGCTATTGCTGACGCATTAGATTATATTGAGTGGATGGGCATTAAAAGAAAAGAAGAACGATTAAGATTTATTCAGAATTATTGGACTGAAAAATTAAGAAACCATCCAAATGTAATTATAAACACTCCAAAAGATTCAAATAGAAGTTGTGGTATTGCTAATGTAGGACTTGAGAATATGTCCTCAAAAAACTTAGCCGGAAGATTATATAAAGATTTTAAAGTGTTTACAGTTGCAATTAACTATGCAAATGTTAATGGATGTAGAATCTCACCTAATGTGTTTACTACCACAAAAGAATTAGATCATTTTATTGATGCAATTAAATCTTTGAGTCTAGTTTAGTTATAGGCTTTAGAAATTAGATAGAAATTTTATAAGAAATTCTTGCATTTTCTTTTGATCCAATTAATGCATTTAAAACCCTAAAAGGGAGTGTTATTTCTTCAAGCACTTCCTTGGTTTTTACTAAAATTGTTTTTGAGCTATTAGGATCAATTTCGAGCATTTTACTATTTTCATGTAGATTATAATTTCCTAAATACTCAAGTTTCAAAGGAGCTAAACTATTATTTATTAATCCTTTATGAATGTCTTCATCAGAGTTTGAAGAAGCAATCACAAATGTGATTGGTCTGTGTCCACCTGAGGATATGTTATAACTCCATTCAATTAAACCATGAATATCTGAAGTTCCTAAAACAGTTAAATTATTTTCCAATGCTAACTCAAAAGCTTCTTCAGAATATGTGTTTTCATTGACCACTTCAATGCCATGTAGAAGTTTATTTTTTATTAGAAAAGTATGATATGGATCAAGTTTAGCAATTCCATCATTTCTTTGAGATATCCAGTTAGGATGATTCCAAAAAACAAAAGCACCTTGCTTATTGGCTTCTAATATTCCACTCAATGAATCTTTATGAAGTATACTATTAGCGTTTTGTATAAAAACAGCATTTATATGACCAGGAGCCATTGATCTTGTTATTTCTACTCCATTAATAATTTTTAAATCAGAACCTTTTTTTCTGTGTAATCTAGCTATTTCAAATGATCTGTTTCTATCAGGATTTGGTATATCTTGAGAGTGAGGTTGGTATTCTAAGTGATCAGTTATAGCTATTAGATCTAGTGACTCTTTTTCGGCCTCATCAACCCTTATATCAGGCCACACACTTCCATCAGAAAAAACAGTATGTATATGTAGGTCTGTGCTAATTAATTTTTTTTCTTCAGGAGCTTTGAAGAAAGGAAATTTAGTCTGACTAAAAGACTTAATAGAAAAAAATAAAATTATAATTATAGTAATTAGGTTTTTTAGTGTTAATGACATTTATTTTATGTTTTATTACTATTAAATATATTGATTAACTTTATTATCTATTGTATTTTAATATTAAAAAAGTAATATTTTTTATTAATCTATGATTGTAATTAAAATAATTTGAATACATAAATATCATGAAAATAAATAAACTATTTATAGTTAGCATAATTTCTATTTTTTTGGGATGTAATTCATCATTAGAATTCGAAAAGAAAGAAATAAATGATTTTAAATACATCGAGATTGATATTGTCACCTTAAATAAAGGATACTTAAATGGTGATTACTCAATAGAAGAAGTAACTAAAGCATACATTGATAGAATTGAAAATATTGATCAAAAAGGCCCAAATCTTAATTCAATTATAGCGTTGAATCCTGATGCTATTTCAATTGCTAAATCATTAGATATTGAACTTAAATTAAAAGGGCCAAGAGGTCGACTTCATGGAATTCCTATTATTTTAAAAGACAACATAGACACTAATGATAAAATGGCAACAACAGCTGGATCAAGAGCTTTGGCTGGTTCAAAGCCATTAAAAGACAGTAAGGTTGTTGAAAAATTAAGAAATGCTGGAGCAGTTATTTTAGGTAAAGCAAATTTGAGTGAGTGGGCGAACTTTAGAGGCAGAAGGTCAACCAGTGGATGGAGCGGAGTAAATGGGCAAACTAAAAACCCATATGTTTTATCTCGAAACCCATGTGGGTCAAGCTCTGGTTCAGGAGTTTCAGTATCAGCAAATTTAACTGTTTTGGCAATTGGAACAGAAACAAATGGGTCAATTGTTTGCCCTTCGACAGTTAATGGTGTTGTAGGGATTAAACCAACAGTAGGTTTAATAAGTCGCTCAGGAATTATTCCTATTTCTTATACACAGGATACAGCTGGGCCAATGGCTAGAAGCGTGCAAGATGCAGCTATATGTCTTGGTTTTCTTACTGGTACTGATGAGAATGATGAAAAGACATTTGCTAGTTTGAACCATGCTTATAAGGATTATACTCAGTTTTTAAATAAAAATGGATTACAAGGAAAAAAAATAGGTCTTTATACAGCTCCACTCGGAACAAATGATAAAGTAGATACTATTGTAAAAAATACTGTTAAACTAATTAAAAGTTTGGGGGCTGAAATTATAGAAATTGATTTTATCTCTGCCTCAGAAACGAAAAATCATTCATTTCAGGTAATGCTTCATGAATATAAAGATGGGCTAAATGAGTATTTTAAGTCTTTAGGGGTTGATTCACCTATTAAAGATCTTGATGAATTGATTGATTTTAATGAAAATGATACAATAGAATTAAAATATTTTAATCAAGCTTACCTGAAACTAGCTCAGCAAACAGGTGGAACTAAAAGTGAAGTCTATTTAAAATCCTTATCAGCTTTAAAAACACTTAGTCAAGATCAAGGAATAGATAAAGTAATGAATGATAATAATTTAGATGCCATAATTGCTCCAACTGGTAGCCCAGCATGGTCTACAGATTGGTTTAATGGCGATAATTATCACATTTCAAGTTCTTCTCCTTCAGCGTGGGCAGGTTATCCCATTATTACTGTTCCTATGGGTAATGTACATGGTTTGCCTGTGGGGCTATCTTTTTTTGGAAGAGCATGGAGTGAGCCTACTTTAATTGAAGTATCATATGCATTTGAACAATCATCAAAAAGTAGAATTATTCCTAAATTTCATTCAAATGATGAATATTAATTTTTCATATTTAATTTTTTAATAATAACATAGTACAAATTATATGAATATTTATGGAGTTTCATTATTGGCTTTTTGTTTCCTAACCGGAAAAATAATTGGCACCTATTTAGGTCAGATGATTGGATTATCTGGTGATATAGGAGGTGTAGGTTTTTCTATGTTTTTATTGGTTTTCATCAATTCCTTTTTAAAAAAGAAAAATATAGAGATTAATAAATCAAAGAATGGAATCTTGTTTTGGAGTACAATGTACATTCCAATAGTAGTAGCTATGTCTGCATCTCAAAATGTTAAAGCTGCTATGTTAGGTGGTTGGCTTGCAATTGTTGCAGGTGTTTTGGTAACTATTGTAGCTTTTTTATTAGTTCCTCTTATATCGAGTATTAATAAAGAAGGTTTAAGTAAAAAAATAAATCAAAATGATTGAGAAGATAGTTGAGGCTAATGGTCTAGTGTTTGCCTTTTTCATTGTTGGAGTTATTATGTATTTGTCGTACTTATTTTCATACAAAATCTTAAATAATATGATTCCTGGAGCAGCAATAGCAATAATTATTGCTCTTGGTCTTGCTTTTTTAGGAGAGGATAAAGGAGTTGCCAATCTTCCTTATATGGGAGGCATGTCAATTTAGGAGGCTCTATGCTAAGAGATTTTTCTGTTGTTGCTACCGCTATGGGGGTTGATATTGTGAAAATTAAAAGAGCGGGTTTTACAGGAATTCTTTCCTTATTTATAGGGGTATTATTTTCATTTTCTTTAGGAGTAACAGTTGCTTTTTTTATGGGTTATTCTGATCCGGTAAGTCTTACTACAATTGGAGCAGGTGCATGTACTTATATAGTTGGTCCAGTGACAGGTTCAGCTTTAGGAGCGAGTTCTGAGATTATTGCTCTAAGTGTAGCTATTGGAGTAGTTAAGGTAGTTGTAACATCTATATGTACTCCTTTAGTAGCAAATAAGATTGGATTAAATAATCCAAATTCAGCGATGGTTTTTGGAGGGTTGATTGGAACTACGAGTGGAGTTGCAGCGGGCCTAGCTGCAACTGATGAAAAGCTTGTCCTTTACGGTGCATTAACTGCTACCTTTTATACTGGCTTGGGGTGTTTGTTATGTCCTTCTTTATTATATTTTATAATTAATATTTTAATTTCCTAAAAATAAATTTAATTTAAATTACTAAATTGTGTTACTTTAAAAAAAAAATAATTATGACATCACCAAATTTATTACACATGCGAGCTGCACGTGAACAATTAAAAAATAATTATGGTACAGCTTTTTTAGTTTCTTTAATAGTGGTGGTGATAAGTTCTTTACCGGAAATTTTCAATACTGAGAAATTAAGAATTATTTCTCAAATTTTGATAGGGCCAATATCTCTAGGTTTTACTATATACGCATTAAATGTTTTTCGACAAAACAATCCAACTTTTAATAATGTTTTTGATGGATTTAATACTTTTCTAAAAGCCTTTCTTGTATATCTACTAACTGTAATTACAGTAGTATTAGGTCTAATTTTATTGATAGTTCCAGGAATTATTCTAGGACTTGGTTTATCAATGGCATATTTTGTTATGGTTGATAAGCCTGAGCTTGGCGTTATTGACACATTAAAAGAGAGTTGGCGAATAATGAAAGGTAATAAGACTAAATTTTTTGGTCTTACTCTTAGGTTTGTTCCATGGATAATTTTAGGATTATTATGTTTAGGGGTGGGAATTCTATTTGTATTACCATGGCTGCAGGTAGCCTCCGCTTCTTTTTATGAAAAAATAAAATAATTCTTCAATTAAATCAATAGTATAAAACTTTAAAACCTAATTATCCTTTAAGTTTTGAAGTTTTATTTGTTAGTTTTTTAGTTTTATTTTTAACATATTTTTCTAACCATCTATCTTGTTCCCAAATTAAATGGAGTATAGTTTCTTTTGCTCTATATCCGTGACTTTCTTTTGGAAACATTACAAGTCGAGCTGTAGCACCAAGTCCCTTAAGGGCATTGAAGTATCTTATGCTTTGCATAGGATAAGTCCCAGAATTATTATCTGCTTCCCCATGAACAAGTAGTAGGGGTGTTTTCATTTTATCTGCATGCATAAAAGGAGACATTGTATAGTAAACCTCAGGTGCTTCCCAATAACTTCTTTCTTCACTTTGAAATCCAAATGGAGTAAGAGTTCTGTTATACGCTCCACTTCTTGCTATTCCGGCTGCAAATAAATTTGAATGACTTAATAGATTTGCCACCATAAAAGCACCATAGCTGTGACCTCCAACTGCTACTCTTTCTCGATCGATATAACCTAATTTATCTACGGCATTAATTGCGGCTGCAGCATTTGCTACTAACTGTGATATAAATGAATCATTTGGTTCTTTTTCACGTTCACCAACTATAGGAAATGCTGCTCTGTCTAACACTACATATCCTTGTGTAGCCCAATAAATTGGAGATCCCCATGAGGGAAAAATAAAACGGTTCGGATTGTTTGTTTTTTGAGAAGCACTTGATTTGTCTTTATATTCTCTTGGATAAGCCCATAAAATCATTGGTTTTTTTTCTGAATTCAATTTATCTTCTTCCGGGAGATATAAAAGACCATTTAAGTCTAGCCCATCATCACGTTTGTAGCTAATTATACCTTTTTTTACGTTTTGAAGAGATTTAAACGGATTGTCAAAAAAGGTTAATTGATCAAGTTCTTTGGAGTTAAGTGAACTTTTAAAGTAATTAGGATATTGATTAGGAGACTCTATTCTAACTAAAATTTCATTTTTAATTAAATTAAAATCAATAATGTTTTCGTATTTATCATTATAAGGTGACTGATAAATTCGGTTTGAAGATCCATTAGATAAATCTAATTTATCTAGAAATGGAAATTGACCATTTTCAGTAAACCCATTACCAATGGAAAAAACTGAACTGTTATCCATTAATAATACATTCTTATTGAATTTATTTTTTCTTAGAACAAATCTTCCTGGATCATTATATACATCTTGATAATTTCTATCATTGATAATTCTAGCTTGACTTTTTGAATCTGAAGGATTAAATATATAGGTTTTTGTATTACGCGTATTCCACCATCTATCAGTGATTACAGCTGTTTCACTATTTCCCCAATAAACACCACTAATTCTGTTTTTTACTTTTGTTAAATATGATGGGGGAGTATTAAAAGGAGCTTCCCACTGGTATAATGCATCGCGAAAATCAATTTTGTTTGATGGATCACCATCGTCAAGAGCCATAGTATAAGTTAGGGTAGAAGGTTTATCGCTTCTCCATCTAAAATTTCTTTTACCGGTTTTTGTAGCCATAAAACCTTTGGGCAGCTCTTCCAAAAGGGGCGCATCATCTATTACTTTTATAAGTTCCGCATTTAAATTATAAACATGAGTTTCAGTTGGAAACCTATTGTAGGGAACAATATATGAAAAAGGAGTTTTTACAAAATCTATTAGTATGAATTTTCCATTTGGTGATAATTGAATGTTTTTATACATTTTTGATGGCAACCATTTTTCATAGTTTCCATTGATATCTATTTTTAGTAGCTCTGAATGAGCTAGTTGTTTAAAATTGTAGACATCATTTGGATTTTTTAAAAGATCCTGGTATGTTCTGTTTTGAGCTTTTGATCCCTGGTTTTCTGTTATAGTTGGCCCTGTTGGTACAGTTGAATTTGTGTTTATTAATGGCTTTAAATCATCAGGCAGAGATTTGATGATTAATTCTTCGTTATTAATCCATCTAATAACACTTCCTATAGTTGCATTAACACTTGAATTGAATATTTTTATTGCATTAAGTGTTTTAATGTTTAAAATCCATATTTCAACTCCATTTTCTGAGGTATTAGTCATGGCAATTATATTTTCATCAGGGGAAAATTGAAAATTTGAAAGCTTAATTTCATTAGGTAAACCGGTCACATTTTTTGGTGTTTTGTCTTCAGCTAGTTTAGTTACTTGTACCTTATCGTAATAAGTTGTTCTACTTCCAATGTGTCGTTTTGGATCAACCCTTAAGCCACCTAGTCTAATTTCTTCTCTAGAAAGGTCTTCTATATTTTTATATGCAGGTCTATATAGAAAAACCATTACATTGTTGTCACTGGTTCTAAGTGTCAAAGGAGCCAAATCTATATCAATAAGATCCAGCAGAGATTGTTTTGGAATTTTGTATTTGGAATCTTCCTGGGCAAAAGAATTTAAAGTGAAAAGTAAAATAATTGAAATTAAAGCACGAGTTAGCATAGTAATATAATTTATTAAATTAGCTGTTTTAAGTTTTATCAATTTACAAAAATCTGAAAATTTCTATTTATGATTAAATTTTTTTTTATTTAGCTTTAATAGTGCTCATGATTTCTTGTAATAAGGATAATCTTAGTGAATCTGATCAGTTTTTGAATGCTTTTGAACAATATATAGCTCTTGAAAATCATACACCAGATTATATATATAATCAAAACAAGTTACATCTATTTGATGTTTATATAAGTGATGAAAATTTGAAAATTTTAGATGATAATCCTACGGCTGAAAATTATGTTGAGGGTTCATTAGTTTTTGAAAACAGGGTCATTAAAAAAGTTGGAATTAGATATAAAGGATCAATAGTAGCATGGGTCGGTTGTCTTTCTGGAACAGATGTGTTTAATCCAAGTGGATATAAGACTTGTCCTAAGTTGTCATTAAAAATTAAAATTAACTGGAGCAATAATGATAAGTTTTATGGTCTTAAAAAACTTCAGTTTCATTCACAAAACCTAGATAAATCTAAAATGCATGAAAGGCTTGGATATTCGATGTACAGAGCTTTTAATGTAGCTGCTCCTAGATCAAATCATGCTATAATCTATATTAATGGTGAGTACAATGGCATTTATGCAAACACAGAACATATTGACGGTCCATTTATAAAAAATCAGTTTAATGATGGAAAAGGTAATCTTTATAAAGAAATTTGGCCAGTTAATGATGATGGAAATCCACATCAGCAAGCTGATTATGTAAATGCATTAAAAAACAATGAAGAGTTGGCAAATGTTTCCAAAATCATGAGGTTTGCAAATGAAGTAAGTTCTGCCGATGAATCAATCTTAAATCAAGTAATTAACAAATGGATTGATAAAGATCAATTTTTAAAAACTATTGTGGTGGATAGAAGAATAGTTCATGATGATGGTTTTCTACATTGGTACGGATCACCTTTTTCAAATTTTTCAAATCATAATTATTTTTGGTATAAAAATAGCTCAGCTGATAAAATTCAGATGATTCCATGGGATTTAGATAATGCATTTGATAATCTTTATTACACCAAAAATCCTGTAATTAAAATAGTTGATAAATGGAACAAAATTTCAAACGATTGTGAAGGCTATTTTTATGGAGCTGGATTCATAACACAAAAATCTGCAGCATGTGATAAAATTATTGGTTCATATGCCTCTTATGTTGATTTATATAATAATTTGGATCAGGTTTTTAAAGAAGATTATTTTAATCTAAACACAGTAAATAAATTACTTTTCGAATGGTCAGCTCAAATAGAAAACTCAGTACTTCAAGCGTATAATAAATTCGGAAACCAAGAAATAAATCTAAGTGAGTGGAAAAATGAGGTAGAGGCTTTAAAGAATGATATTGAATTATCATTAAATTAAATATTTATATAAATTTAATTGTTTATACAATTACATAGAGTAATTTGGGTAAATACAAAATTAAAAAACTAATCAAATGAAAAAAAATTACATATTAATTTTTACACTAATATCCGGGCTAAGTTATGGTCAAATGATTCAAACAACATCTTGTTCTAAAATAGCGTCTGAAATTTCAAATAAAGCTATAGAACATATGATGAATATAGAATGGTCAATAGCAAGAGGTATGGCTCAATCTGCTTTAATGATTGATAGTAATTGTGGTTGCGCAAAATTAACAATAGCGGCTATTAGTAATGGGAGTAAAGATTGGCAAGGGACACGAGTTGATAAATTAAATAAAATAGATCGGTCAAAATTAAGCGGTGAAGAACAAGTTTGGTTCGATTACTTAATGGCAGGTAGTGATAAGGAAAAATATTCAGCAGTTCAAAAAGCTGGAGAAAAAAAATTCCCCAATAGCCCTTTAGTTTCTTACTTAGCTACAAGAGGTTTAGACATGGATTCATATAAAACTTATGCAGAAAAATTTCCTAATTATGCTTCTTCAGCTTACAATATGATGTCTTATGGATATTTGCGAGGTGATTATGAATCCGTTGACAATGAAAAGGCCATGGAATATGTTAAAAAAGCTCAAGAAATGCATGACGGTCCAAATGCATATGATTCGATGGCAGAGCATTATGCTTCTTTAGGCGATTATGAAAACGCCTTAATTTATCAATTAAAAGCACATGACTATGCAGCTTTTAATTCACCCTATCAAAGTAGAATAGGTGAGTATTGGAAAAAAGCAAACAAAGACACCGTGGTTAAAAACCTTATGAAGGCTCAGTCAGATATGCAAGATGCAATTCTTAAAGCAGACTATACAGCATTTGAAAAATTTACCCATCCAGACATTAAAATTAGCACTGGAGATTCTAACTTAGGAAAATTCTATGAGTTTACTAGAGAAAGTCTCGAAGCTGATCAAAATTTGTCTTGGGATGAGTTTGAATTAAAAGACATGAATGTGTATTTCTCACCTGATATGAAAACAGCTGTCGTTACTTTTTATGCTAAAGGAGCTTATACTATAAATGGTGATTCAAAAAATTCTAGCATTGATTTAAATGGTATGTTTAAATCAATTTCAACTGAATATAGTACAAGAGGCTCATCTGTATGGGTGGAAACTGATGGAGGATGGAAAACGATGCATAGTAATTTTGCGCCAAATAAAGGTAAAGTAGGATTGCCTCAAAATTAAATTAATTACGTACAAAATAAAAAAGGGAATTATTATATTCCCTTTTTTATTTTGTACGTTTTAATTATGAAATTTTATAAAATTATTTTTTTATTTTTTGTAATTAGTTTTGGGCAATCTCAAGAAATATCCGGAATTGTTATTGATAGTCTAAATCAAGAGCCAATTCCATTTGCTACAATAATTTCGAATTTTAATAAAAGCACTATTACTAATGAAGAGGGAAGGTTTAGAATCTTTAAGGAAACTTCTTTTAATAATGAAGACACTCTTTTTATCTCTTCATTGGGATATAGTTCTATTTCATTTTCCGTAACTAAAAATGTAAATTTTGAAATTATTCTTGCTCCCAAAGGTATTGAGCTTAAATCCATCGTTCTTACTAATAGAGAAAAGTTGACAGCAAATGAAATCATAAGCAGAGTAAAGAAAAATGCTATAAATATTTATGATTTTAAGTACGTTGAAAAAAAAATATTTTGGAGAGAAACCAATACCGCAGAAGTCATAAAATTAGATTTTAAAATAAAAAAAACATCAATAAAGGAGTTTGACCAGACATTTATGGACAGCATAATGACTACTATACCTAAAGCTACAAACTTTTATATTGAAACACTTGCTCTGTTTTATGGGAATAGAGATCTTAAAAAACAGAAAGTAAATATTATAAAATCAGCTGAATTATTAAATAAAGACAACCAAATCAGCATAGAATTAATTGAGAAAAAAATTCAACCAATAGTTGATCTTAGGATTAAACCTGATTCTTATTTTAAATTCAAGTCTGGAATATTTCCTATTGATTTGATAGTTAACGGAGTTGATCTTCGATCAATTGATTCAACAGATAATGATCAGTTAGAGATAAACAAAAAGAAAAAGCTTGATGAAATAAAAGATTATAATATATATAATAGAAATTTTATTAAAAACAAGTCTAATTTTTATTTTGACACAGAAGAAAATGAGTTAACATATCCGGTTTTTAGAAAATCACGATTATATGATTTTAAGCTAGTAGAATTTACATATTTGGGTTTTGACCCTGTATATGTAATTGATTATGAACCAGCAAGTAAAAAGGAGCAATACAGGGGAAGGCTTTATGTTCATGCTGATGAGTTTGCTTTAATTAGGATTGATTATGAAAACACAGAACCTTTAAGAAAATTTAATTTATTTGGTGTGTCTTTTAAATTCGATACTAGGCATGGAAAACAAATTTTTAAAAAAAATCACAATGGTAAATATGATTTATATTTCTATGAAAACACAAATCAAAACACATTTGGTTTAGATAGGCTTCTAAAGATTATTGAAAAAAACAAAAATGTTAGGGGAAGAAGAAAACAAAATCAATTAAATATGCAAATTGATTTTAAAGGAAAATCTAGAAAAAGAACTGAATTTATAATTCTTAACGAATCAGAATTAAATATTGATGAGTTTAATATTTATAAAGAGATTGATTCAATTTTGCCATATAAATTAAATGAATATAATCCAGATTTTTGGAAAGGGTATAACATTATCGAACCCAGTCAAATTCTTAAAGAATTCAAGATTGATGAAAATGATTAAATTTTAATATGAATAAGTTAGATTTAATTAGCAGGTGTTTTCCATTATGGGTTATAAGTTGCTCTTTATTGTCACTTTATAAGCCTGAATTATTTATTTGGTTTTCTGGATCATTGATTACTTATGGATTAGCGGGAATAATGCTTGGAATGGGTCTGACATTGAAACTCATTGATTTTAATCAAGTAGTTAAATCACCTTCTTGGGTTTTGCTCGGTGTTTTATTGCAATTTACTTTAATGCCATTCTTTGGCTGGTTATTAGGTGTCATATTTGAATTACCTCCTTTTTTTGCTGTTGGGTTAATATTAGTCTCCTGCTGTCCCGGAGGAACAGCGTCAAATGTTATAGTGTATCTAGCTCGAGCTAATGTAGCATTATCTGTAGCAATGACTACTTGTTCAACTTTATTCGCTATATTTTTAACTCCAATTTTAACAACTTATCTTTCAGGGAGTTATTTAGAAGTTGATGCGTGGGGGTTGTTTTTAAGTACTTTAAAAGTTGTTTTAATTCCAGTTGGAATTGGACTTTTATTAAATATATTTTTACCAAAATTAACAAATAGGATTAAGCCTTTTTCCCCGCCAATAGCAGTTGTATTAATTACCTTGATTGTCGCTAGTATTATAGGTCAAGGTAAGACCACAATATTAAGTTCTGGTATTAGCTTAATAATTTCAATTATGATTTTACATTTTTTAGGATTTGTATTAGGATATGTTTTTAGTCAAATATTATTGAAAAATAAAATAATTAGTAAAACGATTTCAATTGAAGTGGGTATGCAGAACTCTGGATTAGGTGTTGTTCTAGCAAAAGAAAATTTTATTAATCCAGCAACTGCTATTCCTTCAGCTATATCAAGTTTAGTGCATTCAATCTACGGGAGTATTTTTGTTAGCCTTTTTAAGAATAAATGAACCCCTAGAGTTTTGTTTTAAAATTATTAAAAATTTCCTCGGATAGTTTTTCTATATAATCAGTTAAATCTTTCAATTCTAAATAATGATTAGATAGTTGGGGATTAGGTTTTGTATAATTAAAGTTATAATGCCTCCAAAAAGTCATCGAAGTTCCTGCGTATACAGTAAACGCTTTTAATGAATCAAATTCATTGTCTAACAATTTAATTTGATTATTATAACCAATTAATAGGTTTTTTACTTTATTCAAATTAATTGTTTTACGTTCTCTGCAAACCCCAATAATAGTCATTCCAATGTCATAAATTCTATAATAATAAGCTGATTCTTCAAAATCCATTATTGTCACAGAGCGATTATCATTACTAATAATGACATTATCGTGAAAAACATCACTATGGATAAGTGATTTAGGAAGATTAAGACTAAAGTAAGGTCTCAGATATTCAAGTTTACTATTTAACCAAATGTGAAATTCTGAATTATTGGCGTATTTCTTAATTTTTACAAATTGTTCTTTCCCATAATTTATTTGTTTTGGGAGATAATCGGGTGCCTCTATTTTATGAAGCTTACCTAATTGTTCGCCAATTAATTTTAAAATATTAGCGGAGAAATCTTTTTCATTTTTTCCTTCTATATACTCCTTAATCATTATTATTTTTTCGTTAAAGAGTATAACAGATTCATTGTTTTTAGTCTTAATTATTTTAGAAGTTTTAAATTTATTTTTATCTAAATACTCCAACAAAAAAGCTAACTCTTTTGCTTTTTTAAATGTTTTTTGTTCACAAACAGTTAAGACATATCTGGCTTCGTCTGAATTTATTAAATAATTTGTGTTTTCTAGACCACCCTCTAAATTTTTAAAGGAATTAATTTCTTTAAAATCAAAGTTGTCTGTTATTATCTCAATTTCCTTTTTCTTTAAAGAAGTGTAATAGGCCATATCTAATTAGTAAATTAATCTCTCTAGATCTTTCCCAGTTGCATTTAAAAGAGGTTTTTCAAGATTTGAGTTGCTACAAGTGTATCCTTTTTAACACTTAGAAGATCTATTAATTATTTTAAAATTAGATATTTTATTCTTTTCATAAGGCATAATTTATGATTTAAAAATTTTTTAATTACCTTTTTTACTTTTGCAATTGAAATATCATAAATATGGAGAAAGATTTTGAAAAGTATTTAAAATTTCACAGGACTTATGGCGGTACTGGTAAAATGTTCAAATTTAATTTTATTGAATATAAAAAAGGGTTTCTTAAACTGGAGGGAAAATTTACATTAGAAACACTAAATCCAAATCAAAGTGTTCAAGGTGGTCAAATGACTTCAATGCTTGATGATGTAACAAGCTTACTCTTAATTTATGAATCTAAAGGATCTATATATCCTAGTTCAACAAACCTTCACAGTATTCATCATAGACCCCTTTTTATTGGTAAAGCTTTAGCTACAGCAGAGGTTCTAAAAATGGGAAAAAATATAGCAACAATAAAAGGTGAATTGTATAATTCTGAAGGAAAATTAGCAACTACGCTTATTCATACAGTATATCTTATTAGAAAAGATTTAAAAGTTTAATAAAATCAATTTTATTTGGGTTTGAAAAGAGTTAAAAATAAATAATAAGTTCCAGTATTTTTATTTGAGATTTGATTGTTTATTGGTTTTTTAATTAAACACAAAATTATAAGTCAAAGATATAATAGTGCTATTTATTATTGACAATTCATAAGCACCGAAAGGACTGCTTCTAAAAAGAGAGGCATTATCTGAAGTTCCATCTCTTGGAGTATAGTATATATTGAATGGGTTTTTTCTTCCATATAAATTATAGAGTGTAAATATCCAATCTCCTTTTAAGCGTGTATCTTTAACTTTACTGTATGATATTTTCCATGAAAAGTCTAATCGATGATAAGTAGGGAAAGTAGCATTATTTCTTTCTAAATATATTGGCACCTTCAAATCTCCTAATTCAAAAACTCCATTAGCTAAAGTGTATGGTCTTCCAGACTGTGCTGTAAAGTTGAAACTATACTCATTATAAAGATCGCTTTCAAATGAAAGTGTGGCATTAAAAGTATGAGGTCTATCAAACTCTGAAGGATACCATTTATTATTATTAATTTTATTTTTTGTTTGTTGTTCCTCTGTTTTTAATAAGCTTCTAGCCCATGTGTAATTTAAAAGTCCATTGAATTTTCCAGATCGTTTTTTTAAGGTTATTTCAAGTCCATAGGCACGACCCTTCCCCTGAATCACATCTCTTTCTATAAATTCTGCAAGAAAAAAATCTGCACCTGGTTTATAAGTAAGAGTGTTCTGTGTGTTTCTATAATAACTTTCTGCAGAAAATTCAAGACCTAATGAATTAAAGTTTTGAAAAAAACCAAAACCAAAAGTGTCACTTAATTGAGGTTTTATGTGAAAATCTGAAGTTTTCCACCTCGAGGTTGGCAAGGGTGTTGACGTATTATATACGTTTTGAATGTATTGATTTATTCTAGCATAACTTGCCTTTAGAGAACTATTTTCTCCAATTTTAATACTAGCTCCTAGTCTAGGTTCAAAATTATTGTATGAGATTACAGGTTTATTCTTATCATAGGAAGTAATACTTGTTTGATCCCCACTATCATTATATTGAGCTAAATCATAGGGGCCTAAAAAATTAAAAACAGTATGTCTTAAACCCGCAGAAATAGAAACGTTTTCCTGAGGGTTCCAATTTAAATTAAAATAAGTTGAAAAGTCTATACTAACCTCTTCGTATAGAGTAATTGGTGTAATAGAATTTCCTTTGCCAGGAAATAATGAGCCTGGTTCAATAATGTAGTTTTTGGTTTGAATTCCTATAGAGTAATCTAGTTTTTCATTTCTACTGTCTACAAACTCAGTCTGAGCACTTAT
>Ga0209403_10001425_pt1 | contig 31112 bp, 19 predicted proteins | sample ArcticOcean_MG_C_8_FD_187440 | JGI IMG/M metagenome (GOLD analysis project Ga0209403, IMG submission 187440) | Marine microbial communities from western Arctic Ocean - ArcticOcean_MG_CB11_86 (SPAdes) (version 2) | ecosystem: Environmental > Aquatic > Marine > Oceanic | place: Arctic Ocean...
TCACGGGCGAGGGCGGCTCGATTGTCAATATCGCTTCCATTGCTGGCCTCTCTGCCGCGCCGCTGCAGGGTATCTATTCGGTCACCAAAGCTGGCCTGATCATGCTGACTCGTGTGATGGCGCGTGAACTGGGGCAGCACGACATTCGTGTCAATTGCATCTGTCCCGGAGTTATCAAGACCCGTTTGAGTGAAGCCTTGTGGGCAGATCCTGCCGCCGAGAAGGCAGCGGCCGGCATGAAGGCACTGGGACGCATCGGCACAACTGACGAGATCAGCGGCGCCGCAGTCTACTTTGCCTCGGACGCCAGCAGCTTTACTACAGGCGCCATCCTGCAAGTCGACGGCGGCATGATTATCTAGCCGGTCACAGTCCGGAGAGCCGATCTGCAGCCACTGTTCAGGCTCTCATGATGCCAGACAGCGGCGACGGCCACGGCAGCGCCTCGTGCTCAGAAGCCAGTTGGGCGATGCGTTCCGCCAGGTCATCCGGGATGACCGCCATCCGCCGCGTTTGCATATCGATATAGGCTACAACCACTTCGAAGGTGGCAGCCAGGTCCTGCTTGGTTTCGTTGACCATGAAGTGCATCAGCTGGAATCGCTTGGCCGTCACAGCCACGATCCGCGTGTAGACAGAGGCCTGGTGCCCGACACGAATCTCCGATAGGTAGCGGATGTGTGATTCGAGGGCGAAGCTGCCGGATTGATGATCTTCCATGAACTGGTCATCAATCCCCATCAGGTCAAAGGTGCTATAGATGCCGCGATCGAAGAGATGTGTGTACCACATCACGTTCATGTGATTCATTTCGTCCAGGTATTCCGGTGGGATCTCCTGCTGGTGAGTCAGCGGCAATTGCCGGACCTGTTCCAGTTCGATTGCAATCCGCGGTGCCATCTTTCAGATCCTCTATTCTGCCAGCCGTACCAGCTGTTTACCTGTGTTGGCACCCTGCATCATTTCAACGAAGGCAGTGGGTGCATTCTCCAGACCGTCCACGACACGCTCGCGGTACTTGATTTTTCCGGCTGCGTACCAGCCGGCCATTTCCGCCATCGCTTCACGGAACTGGTCAGCAAAGTCGAACACGAGAAAACCGGTCACGGTCGCGCGTTTGACGATCAGATGCCACAGCTGCCTTGGTCCCTGTTCGGGTTCCTCCAGGTTGTACTGCGAGATTTGGCCACAAATGCCGACTCGCGCACCCGTATTCAAACGCGGAAAAACGGCATCCGTAATCGGTCCGCCGACATTGTCAAAGTAGACATCAATTCCATCTGGGCACAAATCACGCAGTGCGGCGGCTAGATCGCTGGTCGTCTTGTAGTTCAGCCCGGCGTCAAAGCCGAGTTCCGACGTCAGGAACTGGAGCTTGTCGTCGCTACCGGCACTGCCAACGACGTGACAGCCCTTGAGTTTGGCAATCTGGCCAACCACCGAGCCGACAGCTCCGGCGGCGGCCGAGACAAAGACATTCTCCCCTTCCTTCAACTGGCACACATCGAGCAGGCCAAAATAGGCGGTCATGCCCGGCATTCCGAGCACATGCAGGGCCAGGGAGGGAGGGTCAATGTCGTCTGGCAGTCGCCGCACAGCCTGGCCATCGCTCAGGGCGTATTCTTGCCAGCCAAACATGCCCGCCACCAGGGTGCCTTCCGGGAAGCGATCATTCTGCGACTGGATCACGCGACCGACAACTTCACCCACCATCCGATCGCCAATCCCAACGGGATCCGCGTAGGACTTAACATCATTCATGCGACCACGCATGTACGGGTCGACGGACAAGTACAGCCCCTGCACGAGGAACTGGCCGGCAGAGGGATCATCCACTGAAGTTTCCGCCAGTTCAAAATCTGCCGGCTGTGGGAATCCATTCGGTCGCGCCGCCAAAAGGATCTCTCTATTCGTCGTCGCCATTAAAACTCCACTTGGTCGCCGCGAGCGCCGATATCGAAACAACTGGTCTGTGCCAGGGTTGAGTAGTGCAGTCTAATCAAACTTCCTGCAACTAAGAATGACAACAGCCAACTGAGTGCTGGAAAATGATGAGCAAGAAGCAACTGCGCCGAATTCTGCTCGGCCTGGCAATCATTGTGCCATCGGCCCTGCTCTTAACCTTCGCTCTTGAGCAATATCGACTGGTCTCTGCCCGGATCAGTTTTGGCGATTATCCACTACCGCCCCATTCGGTAGATGCTGCCGCCAGCCCAAACGGCATGCTCGATACACCAGCCATGATGGGACAGGTGGGACCTTCCGGGATGGTTCCGATCGTGGCAATCCAGCTGGACGATGACAAGCAGGTTGTCGCGGTTCAAATTGGCGACCAGCAGCTGGCCTATCCGCTTGACTTCATGGCGGGCCAGGGGGCTCACATTTCAAATGAGTGTTTTGACAGCACGCCGATCACCGTTGCCTATTGCGACCAAACCGATGTGGTCCGCGTGCTCACATCCGCTGACAACGACACGCCACTTGAGATTTCCCAGAACGGCATGCTGAACGGCGAACTCGCGCTCCGCTTTAAAGACCAAGCCTACCAGCTGTCACTCGATACCATCCCGCTCGCGAACCATCCATACAAGCGAATGAGCTGGCGTGAGTGGAAGGCAATGCATCCCGAGGGCCGTGTATATTCCGGGGTCGACTGGGAAAAAGTTGAAGCCGACCAGCCCGACTCGATCTGATGCCGCTGAGTGCCCCTGGAAGCTGAGGCCGGTTGCATCCGCAGCGATACTTTGCCAGGCGCATGCATTTGGCGATACAATGCAACGTGGATGACGGCCATTCCTCTCCCGGAGCAGTTCCATGCAGCTCAGTCGTTTACTCAGACTCTCTCTGTTGACCACACTCCTGCTGGCAACTTTCCAGTCCAGCAGCGATGGAGCCGACCAGCTGACAGAACAGCGATTCCAGCAGCTTCACCGGCAGCTGCAGCCGGCCGCTGATGAACTGTGGCGTACGATCCCGTGGCGAATTTCCCTGCTGCAAGCTCAGAAAATTGCGATCGCCGAAGGCAAACCAATTTTCATCTGGGCCATGGACGGACACCCACTCGGCTGCACATGAAACAACGGAATACTCGACCGTGCGTCGACGTTTGCTCATCCCAACATTGTCAAACTGCTCCGTACCCGATTCGTTCCAGTAGCGATCGATCAGGCCTATCAGCGGCGTCAGCAGGATGCGGAGGGAGACTTTTACAGGAAGATTGCGGGACAGGGACCGCGTAACAATTTTCAATCCACCACGCAGGGTTTCTACATCGCCACAGCCGACGGCACGCTCCTGCTCTACAACAACAATCGCGACCCGGAGAAGGTCAACCGGCTGATACAGGAGCGGCTGAAGAGCTTCAAGCCACCCAGTGCAACTCCAATATCTCCCGGTACTCCCGACGCCCGCTACAACCCCAAGCCACCACAGGGCGGCCTGGTCGTGCGTGTCCAGGCAAGAGTGCTGGGTGGATATCCGCCCACCAGCGACCGCTGGCAGAAGATCTACCAGTCGTCTTTGTCGCGTGACAACCTCTGGATCTCATCGGCAGAACAAACCGCCATCGCCAAGGGCCAATTGCCGATGGTATTGCAGCAGCGGATTGCCCGCTTCCACCTGATCGACAACACCCGTGGCGAGCCACCGATGTGGCGAGAAAACGAGATCCGCCAATTGGAACTTAATCTAGAGGGCACAAGGATACGCGGCTCAGTCCATCTACAGACGGCGGACGGCAAGCGAGGCTACCAGGCACAGTTGCTGGGTGAGATTGAGGTTCGCGACGGAAAGGTTGTGCGATTCGACATGGTTGCAGAAGGCCAGTTTTGGGGCCATGGTCCCTATACTCGCGGTGCGCCCGAGGGTCGCTTTCCATTGGCAGTCGGCTTCCAGTTGGCCGACGGCACGGATGTCGCTGACCGTATTCCCCCGAAGGCATCCCGCGGCTGGGTGCGTGGCTACATCCGCTAGACAGCCGATCCTGATCAAAGGAATACTGCATGCAGTTTGATCATATTGGCATACCGGTCGAGTCGGTCCAGGAGACTGAGTTCTGGGTTGCCCAGAGCGAGTGCTGGGTCACCAACCCTCGTACACATCCGCAGCGCATCGAGTACCTTCGATTCAAGACCACGCCCGAGTTAGAAGTCGGGACGGCCGAGTGGAAGCTCTGGAACATGCCGCACATCGCCTACCGCGTGGACGATCTCGCAGCGACATTGGCTGGCGAAGAGCTGATCTATGGTCCTTTTCAGCCTGGTGACTTTGCCACGGTGGCCTTTATTCACAAACATGGCCTGGTGTTGGAATATCTTGAGTACCATGATACGGAAACCTGGTTTGGCCAGCCCACACCCTGGCAGCCCGCCTAACTTCGTTGCCACATGCAATTGATCCAACGATGCAAGATAAAGCATAATAGTAGCAGCCAGAATCCCTCCCCTTTAACCTCTCGGTAATCTCGTGCCTCGACTTTGCAGACTCCTGCTGATCGCCCTGTTGACCACCATGCTGGCAGTCAGCGCGGCTGCAGATGAACCGAGCGCCGAACAACTGGAGTTCTTCGAAAAGAAGATCCGTCCATTGCTGGTGGAACGATGTTACGAGTGCCACAGCGGCGACGATATAGAGAGCGACTTCCGGATTGATTCCCGCCAGGCCATTCTGCAAGGCGGGGTTCATGGCCCAGCTGCGATCCCCGGGCAGCTGGACAAGAGCCTGATGATCCTGGCAGTCAACCATGCCATCCAGATGGACATGCCTCCCAAGTTCAAGTTGCCACAGGGTGAGATTGATGACCTCGCCGAGTGGGTCAAGATCGGCCTGCCATGGCCAGATTCCGTCGACACATCCAAACCGCCGGAGGCAGCGAGCGACGCCGAATTCACGATCACCGATGAGGATCGCGGCTTCTGGTCGTTCACGCCAGTTCGTCGTCCCAAGCTACCCGCCGTGGCCAACACAAACTGGATTCGCTCACCGATCGACCACTTCATCCTGGCCCGCCTGGATACGGCCCGGCTTGCTCCAGCAGCACCTGCCAGTCGATCCACCTTGATCCGCCGTGTCACGTTTGACCTGACCGGGCTACCGCCGACCGTCGAGGAAATCGCCAGCTTTGTCTCTGACAATTCGCCCGATGCCTACCCGCAACTGGTCGATCGCCTGCTCGCGTCCCCCGCTTACGGCGAACGCTGGGGACGGCACTGGCTGGATGTCGTCCGCTATGCCGACTCCAATGGGCTCGATGAAAACCTTGCCCACGCCAACGCCTACCGTTACCGGGACTACATTGTCCGCTCACTGAACCAGGATAAGGGTTACGACCAGTTCCTGAGCGAGCAGATCGCCGGTGACCTGATGCCCGAGGAGACACCGATCAGCAGCCTGGCGGACCGCTTGACGGCCACAGGTTTCCTCTCGATCGGCGCCAAGATGCTGGCTGAAGACGATCCAGTGAAAATGCAAATGGACATCATCGACGAGCAGATATCGACCCTGGCCCAGGCATTCATGGGCATCACGCTGGGTTGTGCTCGCTGTCACGATCACAAGTTCGATCCAATCTCGACCGCTGACTATTACGCTCTGGCTGGAATTTTCAAGAGCACCACCACGATGGACAATTTCAACGTGGTGGCGCAGTGGCACGAGCGGCCGGTCGCCGACCAGGAAACGTCTCGCAAGTTTGAAGCGATCAATGGCCAGATTGTCAGCCTGGAATCATCGCTCAACGAGCAGCGACAGCAGACCGCCGGCAGCGTGATTGATAAGGCACGGCTGAGCAGCGGCAGATACCTGTTCGCCGCCCACCAACTCCAACAGATCAGCCGGCTGATGACTGCCAGTCGTACCTTCAGTAACGAAGCGGACAACCTCGCCGCGCTGGATGTCGAGACGATCGAGGCGGAACAATTTAGCCGCGGCACGGTGACAGCCACCAGCGAGGGGGTTGGAGCAGGTATCGGCGTATTGATAGGTAAGCCGGACGAGGCGACATTTGTTGAATACGATCTGACGATTGAAACCGCCGGCCTTTACCAGCTGGAATTGCGTTACGCCGCTGCGACTGCCGCGCCCTGTCTGTTGACCATCGACGGCACCGCCGGCTCCGGCACGGTGGCGAATGGCGTGACCGGAAGTGACCTGCCAACGGCACAGTTCTGGTCCAATGTCGCCCTCGTCCGACTCGAACTGGGAAAACACACCCTGCGGCTGGATAGTGCCAGCGGTTTCCCGCTGCTCGACAAGCTGCGACTGATTCGACTTGCTGGAACCGTCGCCGCGGTTGGCAAGGACCCGGCGTCCGAGGATATCGTCGCCGATGCCAGCGGTCTTGAAGACGCGGTCGCGTTCGAGGCCGAGACCTTTTCTCGCGGTAATGTTACACGACTGAACAATGGCTATGGAGCGGGCATTGGTGCAATCGCCGGCCCGGGTGGCCGTAACGAGTTGGAATACGACATTTCCCTGCCACGGGCCGGGACATACCACCTGGCTGTTCGTTACGCCGCAGCCGAGTCCCGACCGACTCGCATTTCGGCAAATGACCAGCTCGTCAATGAAGCTGGCTTGGGCAGTACGACCGGAAGCTGGTACCCGGACACTCAGAAGTGGGAATACCAGGGTTCCTTCACCACCACAGAGTCTGCTGTCACATTAAAGCTGCTGCGTGACGGTCCCATCTCGCACCTGGACCGGATGGTCATGATTCCGTTGGACAATGAGTCGAGCGACGCGTCGCCAACAGAGCCGCAGATCCTGGCAGGCTGGCGGGATTTACTGGGGAAGACCCGTGACGATGCCGATCATCCACTCTCCTTATGGCATCGAGCCAGTCGCGGCGAACTGCCGCAGGAAGCCGGCGACCAGAGCACGCCGTCCGAGCTGCTGCTGTTGGCTGACGGTCCGCTGAATTCCCTTGTCGACATTGCGGAACAATACCAGCGGGTGGTCAACCGGGCAGATCAACAATGGAAAGCGCTGCAAGACGAGGCAACTGACCCGCCACCGAAAGAATTGCCGGATGCGGTGCTCGAATCATTTCGCCAGCTGGTCTATGGCGACGCCAGCCCGCTGGGAGGACTGAAACTGGATCAGCTGACTTATCCAGCTGAAATTCGAGAGCAGATCAAGTCGGCGGAAGAGGACATTGCCGCGCTCAAGGCATCGATGCTCGATGTGCCCCAGGCAATGGCGGTTGCCGAGGGACAGGTTGAGAATTTACGGATCCACGTCCGCGGCAATCACCTGACACTGGGAGACGAATCGCCGCGCGGATTCCCACAGATACTTTCGGAGAACGATCCGCCACTGGAGACCGAAAGCAGTGGCCGTCTGGAACTTGCACGCTGGCTGACATCCGACCATCACCCGCTGACTGCGCGGGTGATCGCCAACCGGGTCTGGCGCTGGCATTTTGGCAAGGCACTGGTTCGCTCACCCGACAATTTCGGCAAGCTGGGGCAAGAACCAACTCACCCACAGCTGCTCGACTTCCTGGCCAGCACATTGCGCGACGACGACTGGTCGCTAAAGTCCTTGCATCGGATGATCCTGCTCTCGGCGACTTTCCAGATGAGTAGTGAGTGGAATCAGCAGGCCGGGGAGATCGATCCTGACAACAAGTTGATCTGGCGCATGAATCGTCGCAGGCTGGAGGCCGAGGTCATCCGTGACGCCCTCTTGGCCGTCGGAGACAATCTCGATCGACAGCTTGGCGGCAGCCTGTTACCGACCAAGAACCGGGGTTACGTGACAAGCACTGCCAATATCGACATCCGGGTGTACGACACACGCCGCCGGTCGATTTACCTGCCGGTGGTTCGCAGCGCGCTGTATGCCATGTTCCAGGTGTTTGATTTTGCCGAACCGAGTGTCCCCAACGGTGAACGCAAGAGCACCACGCTGGCGGCCCAGGCGCTGTTCATGATGAACAGCAAGGTGGTCATGGACCAGTCGCGGGCACTGGCTGAATGGATTCACTCACACCCTGAGCAATCCCAGTCAGGGCGGATTGGTGCCGTCTACATGCGATTGCTGGGACGGCTGCCCGAGTCGTCAGAACTTGGCAGCTGCCTGCAATACATGAGACAATATGAACAGGCGCTGGTGGAGTCTGAGGTCCCAGCGGACGAACTACCGCTTCGTAGCTGGGAAGGATTGTGCCGCGCCTTGCTGGCATCCAACGAGTTCATTTACCTCGATTGAGATCATCCGATGAAATACAGCAAACCATGTCACGCGTTCACGCCGGTCTATAATCGCCGTGACATGTTACGAATGAGTGCGGCTGGCTTTGGCTCGCTGGCACTGGCGGCACTGCTTGACGAGGAAGCCCGTGCGGCCAATCCACTATCGCCCCGCAATCCGCATTTCGAAGCTCGCGCCAAGCGTGTGATCTTCTTGTTCATGCATGGCGGCCCTTCCCAGGTCGACACCTTCGACTACAAGCCATTGCTTGAGCGTGATCACGGCAAGCCGTTGCCGTTTTCCAAGCCTCGCGTCTTCTCTGCCGCCACAGGCAACTTGCTGAAGTCACCGTTCAGTTTCAAGCAGCATGGCGAGTCGGGGACCTGGGTCAGCTCGATTTTTCCCCAGATTGCCGAGACCGTCGATGACATCTGCATGATCAACTCCATGCACGGATCGAATTCGCGCCATGGCGGAGCTTTACTGGAGCTGCATACTGGCAGCGATACATTTGTGCGGCCGAGCATGGGGTCCTGGGTCACCTATGGCCTGGGCAGCGAGAACCAGGACCTGCCTGGCTACGTCACGATGTGCCCGACGCTGACCCATGGCGGCGTTAACGCCTATAGCTCCGGCTTCCTGCCGGCCATCTACCACGGTACGCCGCTCGGCAACGCCAGCATCCCGGCAGACCAGATTCAGATTCCCTATATCCAGAACGCCGGCACGACAAACAGAAAGTTACAGCGGCTCGAGCTGGACCTGGCAAACCAGATTAATCGGCAGGGCCTTTCTCGCCGTGGACCTGACAATGCCCTGGAGTCCCGCATCAATTCCTTCGAGCTTGCCTATCGAATGCAGATGGCAGCGCCGGAACTCCAGGATGTGTCGGACGAGACGGAACAGACGCACCGCCTGTACGGCTTGGATAACGACACCACGAAGAACTTTGGACGCCAGTGCCTGATGGCTCGCCGATTTGCCGAACGTGGCGTCCGCTTCATCCAGTGCACTCACAGTTACAAGTGGGATCAGCACGGCAATCTCAAGTCGGGGCACTCCGGCAATGCAATGGAAGTTGACAGGCCGATTGCTGGCCTGCTCAAGGATCTCAAGGCGCGGGGCATGCTCCAGGACACGCTGGTGCTGTGGGGTGGCGAGTTTGGACGGACCCCAGTAGCCCAGGGAAATGACGGCCGCGACCACAATCCCCAGGGATACTCGATGTGGATGGCTGGTGGCGGAGTCAAGCCGGGACTCACCTACGGCGCGACCGATGACTACGGTTATTACGCGGTGGATAAGAAGGTCCACTTGCACGATCTGCACGCCACTATCCTGCACTTGCTTGGTTTGGACCACGAGAAGCTGACCTACCGCTATGCTGGCCGTGACTTCAGCCTGACCGACATCCATGGCAGCGTGATGAGCGATCTTTTCGCCTAGCGCAGGATTGGAGAGATACGGATGCAGGGGCCACTGGCACGCCGGCTTTTCCGGATCACCTTCTTGGTAGCCGGAATCTACAACATTCTGTTTGGCCTCTGGGCCGGTCTCTTTCCCGGCGCTCTGTTTCAGCTGATGGATATCCCGGCACCACGATATCCAGCCATCTGGTCCTGTGTCGGAATGGTCGTGGGGCTCTATGGAGTGCTCTACCTTCGGGTCGCCTGGCGGTTGGACGACGGCTGGCTGATTATCTTCATCGGCTGGCTGGGAAAAGTGCTCGGTTGCATCGGCATGTCCCTCACAATCAGCGACGAGTGGCCGCTGCGGATGTACATGGTGACTCTCTGCAATGACTTCATCTGGTTGTTGCCTTTCAGTCTCTACCTGCTGCGTGGTACCCGGCTGGCCGATCGACTCGCCTCATCCGCTGCTGTCGCTTCCGCCGTATCGCACGCGCTGGCGCTGCTCGCCACGGCACTGCTTTTACAAGGGGGCCTGCTTTCGGAACCAGAACCGGCGGCTCGCCTGCAGTTCATCGGTGACCGCTGGGCAGGCTGGGCTGCCGGCTGGGGATTGTGGATGCTGAGCGGGTTGACATTGATCGGATTCTACGCCTGGTGGGCTGGACGATTGCAACAGTCTGCCATCGTCACCTGGGCAGTCGTGCTGGCTTACATGGGAGTGGCCTGCGACCTGGGCGGTGAGTTCCTGACTGTCTTTGTCACCGGCGACCTGGCTCTGGCGGCTGTGGAATCAGCGACCTTTGTGCTGTCGAACTCCTTTAGCACGCTTGAACGGGCCAACACCATTTCCTCACCCCTGCTGGCCAACTCGCTATACACCATCGCCGGCATCATCTTGATGAGTCGTACTGGCGGGTTGCCCAGGCTGGTCCGCAGCCTGATGATAACGACCTGGCTGGCAGCCGGGGTGATGACGGTGGCGGCGATTTTCGATTACGGACCGGGACTTGTTGTCTCCACCCTTGTTCTTTTCCCCAGCTTGATCGCCTGGCAGGCCTGGATGGGACTCCGCTGGAGAAACAGATGCGACGTGTAGTGATCCTGGGAGGCAGAGGCCAGTTCGGCCGCGAGGCAGCGCGCCAGCTGACGCAGCTCGAGATTCCCGTTCTGATCGCCAGTCGTCGGCCGGGCAGCGACATTCAGCTGGATGCGAACGACCGGTCCGCCGTCGAGGCAGCACTGCGACCCGCAGATATTGTGCTCGACACAGCTGGACCGTTCCAACGCCGCACGATGGTCCTGGTGGAGCAGGCGATTGCGATCGGTTTCGACCTTGTAGACTTGAACGACTCGCTGTCCTACGCGCAGTTGCTGTCGAGTCACAGCCAGCAGGCCATCGACGCCGGTGTACGGATCATCAGCTCCTCGAGCAGCGTCTCCGTGCTAGCGGCGTTGGCGGTTGAGCAGTCCGGTATCGCATCGCCAGTTCGAATCTCCAGTCTGCTCGTTCCCGCCTCCCGTCACACGGCCCGGGCCGGTTCAGCTCGATCGTTAATCGCATCACTGGGGCGTCCGATCAGCTTCTGGAACGAAGGGCAGCTGCAGTCCTGTCGCGGCTGGAGGAGCTGGCGGCAGTTTGCCATGCCACAACCGCTGGATCTTGTCACCGGCTGGCAATTCGAATCGGCCGATGCACATTACCTGCCACAGATCTGGCCGACGCTCCAGCACGTGGCAATGTACATCGACACCAACACAGGGGCTATGAATCAGCTGTTGCGGCTGGCCTCACGATCTGCCATTGCACGCTGGGTACTCTCCGTCGGAGCTCGACCGGGTAGCTGGCTGGCACGTCGCTTCGGCTCCACAGCCAGTGGCCTGGCCTATGAAATCCAGGGGGCTGACGGTGAAGTTGCCATGATGGCGATGGTAGCCACAGATCGAGGCTATCGTTCGGCAGTGGCACCTGCGGTGCTGGCAACGGAACGTCTGGCAGGCGACACCGCTATTGCAGCGGGAATCGTCTTGCCACACCAGCAATTGGCAACTGGTTCGTTGTCAACTTACCTGGCAGGCATGGACCTTCAGATGCGGAAGATCACCGCGCCGGTGCGCGGATAGCTGTAAACCAGCCGAGTCTCTTGCAAGTCTTCATTGATCATAGCCGCGACTCTTCCGATAATGATTAATACGCAACCAAGCCCAGGCGACACCCACCATGCTCTCATTTGAATCAGCTCGATCGACCCGCCTCTGTGACGGCCTGGACCGTCGTCGCTGGCTGCAAGTGGGTGGACTGGGCGCATTTGGACTCAGCCTGCCACAGATGCTCGGTCAACCGCGCGTGCAGGCAGCGCCGGCATTGTCACCAGAAACATTTGGTAAGGCCAAGGCCTGCATCGTGCTGTTCCTGCTGGGTGGTCCACCGCAGCATGAAACCTGGGACCCCAAGCCCGACGCTCCGGCTGAAATCCGTGGCGACCTGCAATCGATACCGACAGCTAACCCGGAGTTGCGTGTAGGTGAGTTGATGCCGCGAACATCCAAGCTGGTGGACAAGATCGCGGTACTGAGGGGCATGTCGACGGATGACAATGCCCATTCAGCCAGCGGCTACTGGATGTTGACTGGTCGGCCACATGAACCGAAGAACAGCGAGAACGCGCCACATGGCCCTCCCAACGACGATCCCTGCCTGGCGGCCATGATCCGCCATTTGCGCGGCGACACAGCCAACATGCCAGGCTCGATAGTCGTGCCGGAAGATATCTGGAACACCGGACGAATTGCTTGGCCTGGCCAGGATGCCGGCTGGCTGGGCCGTTCAGCCGACCCCTGGCTGATCATGTGCGACCCCAACGCTAACGACTTCCAGGTGCCAGCCCTGGCACTGCAAGAGGACGTATCACCGCGACGGGTACGGCGCCGCGACAGCCTGCTGTCACAGTTGAATTCTGAATTGCAGCGGATGCACCAGGCTGGCTCAGTCAGTCACTGGTCCGGACTCAGGCAACGCGCCTTAAACATGCTTACATCGGACGCCGCGCGAAAGGCATTTTCCATCCAACAGGAAACGGACACGATGCGCGACACCTACGGTCGCAATCGTTTTGGACAGAGTGTCCTACTGGCTCGCAGATTGGTCGAAGCCGGTGTCTCGATGGTGCAGGTCAACTGGACCCGCTGGCAAGAGGACAAGGCGGTGGCGCCAGCCTGGGACACGCATGCCGGCAATTCAGCCAGATTGAAAGAAGCTCTGATGCCGCCGATGGACATGGCCTATTCGACTCTGCTTGAGGACCTGCAGCAGCGGGGGATGCTGGAGGAGACGCTGGTCGTCTGGATGGGCGAATTTGGCCGCACCCCCAAGATCAATGCCCGCGGTGGCCGCGATCACTGGGGACACGTCTATAGCGTGGCTCTGGCTGGAGCGGGAATTCAAGGTGGAGTGGTTCACGGTGCTTCGGACCGGATTGCCGGATATCCTGTTGCCGGCCGTCACGAACCCCAGGACCTGACCGCCACGATCTTTCATCTGATGGGTTATGCGCCTTACACGGAAATCCACGATCAGCAAGGTCGGCCGATGGTGATCAGCAGCGGCGATCCGATCCAGGCTGTGCTTGGTTAAAGAGTTGATCTTAACCTTGGGGCGTTCGCGGCCCTGCACGGACTGAGTAGCAGGGCACGTTTCCCTAACCCCTAACCTCATACAGCGCCTTTGCTAGAATAGTCAGCAGAGATCCTCAGGCGCATAAAAACCGGACCACATGCCCATCCACATCAACTGCCCGAGCTGCCAGAAGCCCTACCAGTTGAAAGACGAATTGGCTGGCAAGAAGACTCGCTGCCAGTGCGGGGCAGTCATCACGATACCCTTAGAGATTTCCCAGCCGGCTGCAGTTATTGAGCAACCAGCTGTCCCAGCTGCGAACGCTGGTCCGCTCGGTATCTCGTCGACCGCGGCGGTGCAGGGCAATCCCTTGTCCACCGTAGACCCACTCGGGTTGCCATCCTCGCAACCGCTCCCTGCGGCAGTCAGCCAACTGGCTGGTAGCCAACCACACCAGCCGCGGGCGAGTTACGCCCAGACAGAGACCCGGGGAATACCTGCCTGGATCCTCCCGATCGTGGCACTCCTGCTGGCAGCAATCCTGATCGGCGGGGGATACATGTTAATGCGTGGTGGAGGAGACAAGGTCGCAGATGCCCCGGACGACCAGTCACCGGGCGTGGTGATTGAACAACCCTCGTCCGGCACATCGACCGGTGGCGAAATCCCAGCCGATACGACCGGTTCAGCCTTACCGGACGATACCAGTGCGGGCATGACACCTGCCGCCGAAACGATTACCAACAGCATCGAGATGAAATTCGTCAAGGTCGAGCCACAGGGCGCCCGCATGATGGGGACCAAGGAACCGACTCTCGACGCCACCGCAGACGAAAAACCACCGCATCCAGTCAACTTCAACCTCTCCCTTCTGTTTGGCGTCCACGAGGTTACGCAGGCACAGTTCCAACAAGTGATGGAGTCGAATCCAAGTCACTTCCGTGGCGATGACCGGCCTGTCGACAGCGTCAGCTGGGACCAGGCGAGAGAGTTTTGCCAGAGATTATCAGACCTGACAGCGGAACGCAGGGCAGGTCGTGCTTACCGTTTACCCAGCGAAGCTGAGTGGGAGTACTTTGCGCGGGGTGGTGAGAAGACCGCTTATCACTTTGGTGACGATCCCGCCCAGCTCTCGACGCGCGCCTGGCACCAGGAGAATTCTCAAGGCAGCAGCCAGGCTGTTGGCAAGAAGACTCCCAACCCGCTTGGCCTCCACGACATGCTGGGGAACGTCTGGGAATGGTGCTCGGATTGGTACCATGACGAGTACTACCAGTTCTCGCCTGGCGACAGTCCGCGTGGTCCACGATCCGGTACAGTTCGCGTGCTGCGCGGTGGCAGCTGGGCAAACGGGTCGATCGCCTGCCGCGATGGGTTCCGCTTCTTTGGACATCCAGCCGTCAGCAACTCCCGCATTGGCTTCCGCGTCGTCTGTATTCCATCGGCCGGTAATTCAGCACCAGCTGCTTCTCTTTCGCAGATTGCCTCGTCAACCTTGGCGATTGGCAGCCCAGAAGATCTGGCTCGCACCACGATGGATATTTTCGCTGAGGGCAGGGGGGAGACCTTTGATTTACTGGTACCGAATCCTGTTGACCTTACGCGCTTGCCAACGTCGGTCTTCGATGAATATCCCTGCCGCGCCGTCGCGATCAAGGAATCGCTCGTCCATTACCGCCGGATTCCCAGCAATCTTCGCTTTGTGATGGGAATCAGTCGCAACGAAGCGGCCAAGAGGTACGGTGTTTCCTGGGCCGCCACACAAGTTGACGAGATTTTGGCACGTGCCATCGAGGGGACAACCGGGCTCCCCCATTGTCATTCAATCCGGATCAATTTCAGCTCATCCAACAATTCTGAACTTGGTTACTCGCTGTTCCTGAATGGGGCGGCCAATTTCAATGGCCGCTGGAAGATCACGAATCGGATCAGCCATGATGCCCTGCGGCCTGTCTACCCAGAGCCGCTGCCAACATCCGAATTGATCGTCAAGGACACAGGTTTTTCTACGACTCCGGTGGCAACCTTTACCGATGACGGGCTGGGCGTACACACGTATGATCCACTCTACATCCTTCAACTGGCACTTCCGGCCAAGCAAGTCCATAGCCGCGGGCTGGCCTATAACATCAACGCCGGATTGATTGCCTACGCATACGATGTGCGGACAAGCGACGACGGCAATCCGGCGATAGCCCAGGATGGCAGGATCACCGTCTGGAATACGGTCAGCGGTGCCGTTGTGCTTGACGACACATGGACCCATGAAGAGATCACCGCCACTCGACCCGATCTGGTGGGCAGTGACTTCGCCGGCCAACAGATGCGAATCCAGTTCACCAGTGATAGCACCCGGGTCGCACTCGGTCGCGACCGGGTCGTTTTTTGGGACCTCGCCCAGGGAAAAAAGGTCGAGGGCAGCAACCCGCCGGGACTGGCATGGAAGTTGTCTGAAAGTGGGGAAGCGGTGGCTGACCAATCAGCAGCTCCCAAGCAGGAAGTTATTGTCCAGAGTCCGTCCGGCAAGTTTCACCTGGCCGCCACGCGGAAGACGGATCAACGGGGCCGGATCTTTACCGAGCTACGTTTACTTGGTTCGAGTAACGAGGAAGTCAAGAAGCTCGTGCTGCCAGGTGAGATTCCGCGGCTGGTTTTCACCTTGGATGACCGGCCACTGGTGATGCACAAGCAGTTTATTCTTGATGTTAGTAGCGAACATACGCTGGCAGAAAAGTTCCGCTGGAACCATGAGAAACAGTTCGGTGAATTCATGATTGAGGACACCAGCGGCAACCAGCAGCGCATCGTGACTCGCTATGGCCGGACCTTTAATCGCTGGCTGTTACGCATCTGGGATGTCCCCAGCGGACGGGAGATCTTTGTCCCCAATGAAGGGCTTAACCGCTTTGACTTCTCAATCGACAAGCGGCACTCGCTCAGCCCCGATGGACGCTGGCTGGCAGTCAGTGACCAGAACCAGGTCAAGTTCTGGCAGGTTTTTGATCCGCTAGAGGAATGAGACAGTCCTCTACGACAGGCGACCAGTACGTGAAGTGTATGCAGCCGTAGGGGTTCAGTGGAATGCGCTGCTCGTCGCCGGCAAAGCCGGGATCGCCAATGTCGACGATTGCTTTGCATTGCCAGCCTCTCCGAAAACTCACCCCATCGTTGCCCGGCGGCGCCGCACCTGCTACCAATAACGCCGTGATCGTCACGCATTCATCTTCCACGCATCGGTTTCACCGAGAGGCTGCTACACCATGAGTCGAGCTGCTACTGACTACCGCTATGAGAAGCTGACCTGGCCCGAGATCAACGAGGCCATCGAGATGGAACAGATCTGCATCATCCCCTGCGGTGCAGTGGAACAACACGGCGACCACCTGCCTCTCGACGTCGACCTGATGTGCCCAGGCTCGATCGCCCGTGGCACGGGCGAGGCACTGCCGGACAAGGTGCTGGTGCTGCCGATCGTCGCTTATGGGTACACCGGGCATGTGATGGACTTTCCCGGCACCATCAACACGCATTATGAGACTTTCATCAAGCAGGTGCTGGATATCACCCAGTCGCTGGCCTATCACGGCTTCAAGAAGATCATCCTGCTCAACGGCCATGGATCCAATATGCCCAACCTGGACCTGGCGGCTCGTCGCACAAACCTGGAAACCGACGCCGAGTGCATTCTTGTTCCCTGGTGGAACCTGCTCTCGGTCGATCCGGATTTCCTGCCCAACTGGCGCGAGAGCGAATTCCCCGGTGGCTTCTCCCATGCCTGTGAACTGGAAACGTCACTCTACCTTTACCTCGATGAAGACGGAGTACGTAGCGACCGCATTCATAACCACATTTCCACGCTCAATGACGGTAATCCCTTCATCTGGGGAGACCTGATCGGTCACGGGCCAGCTGCGCTGACCAGTTGGACCAGCACCTACTCGCCGCGAGGCGTGATGGGACAGCCCGAGCTGGCCACGGTCGAAAAGGGTGAGCAGGTTTACAACGAAGCGGTCAAACAATTCAGCTCGCTGATCGAGTATTTCCACGCGCGGCCTAGCGACACGCGCCAGGCGCACCAGGCACGACCGACCAGTATGCCGATCCCCTGGAATCAGCGAGACATCCCTGCGGGCGACAAGTAGTCATACGCATTACACCTATGGAGCGAATCCGATGACACAACAACCCCTCTCTCATAAGCTGGCCGACTGGAAGCGACGAACCTTTCTCCTCACCGGAACCTGGCTGCCATTAATCCCGCTGCTGGAAGATCGTGTCGTCGGTATCCAGCGTGACCGTGTTGCTGTGGCAGATAACCTGTTCCAGCTAGGCGTCGCTTCCGGCGACCCGGAACCCGATGGTTTCGTGATCTGGACACGACTGGCGCCCCAGCCGCTGGAGGGAGGCGGTATGCCAGACAGCAACGTGCGAGTCAATTGGCAGGTCTACGCCGATGAATCCGGTACGAAGGTTATACAGAGTGGTAGCACAACGGCGACTCCGCAACTGGGTCACAGTGTGCATGTTGAAGTGCACGGGCTGAAGCCCGATCGCTGGTACTGGTACCGCTTTCAGGTCGGCACGGAAACCAGCCCCATGGGCCGCTCACGGACAACGCCATCCCACCGGGTAATGCCGGAGAGGCTGCGGTTCGCTTTCGCCTCCTGCCAGCACTTTGAATATGGCCACTTCACCGCGCTGGGACACATGGCCGCAGCCGACCTCGATTTGATCGTGCATCTCGGCGACTATATCTACGAGTACGCGGGAAATGACAGCCGTGTCCGCAAGCACAGCGGGCCGGAGACCACGGAACTGGTCCATTACCGGAACCGGCTGGCACAGTATAAGACCGATCAGCATCTGCAGGCGGCCCACGCCAGTTGCCCGTGGATCGTGACCTGGGATGACCATGAGTTCGACAATAACTATGCCGACCTGGTGTCCGAGGAACCGGATATCGCTGTCGATACCTTCCTGAAACGACGCGCCAATGCTTACCAGGCCTACTACGAACACATGCCGCTGCGCCGCAGGTCGGTTCCCCGTGGACCCGATATGACACTCTACCGTGGAGTCCAGTACGGTCGGCTGGCCGATTTTGATGTACTGGATACTCGCCAGTATCGTTCCGACCAGCCAAACGACGATGGCAATAAACCACTCGGGGGCGCCGTCTATGACAAGCAGGCCACGGTGCTCGGCGATGACCAGGAAAAATGGCTGACGCGGCGGTTGCTGCGATCCAGCTGCCGCTGGAATATCCTCGCCCAGCAGATCATGATGGGTCGCGCCGACCGCACGCCTGGTGAAGCCGCTAATTTTAGTATGGATCAGTGGTCCGGCTATGATCTGCCACGAACGCGGCTGCTAAAATTCCTGGCAGATCGCCAGATCAGTAACCCGGTAGTTCTGACCGGCGATATTCACAAGAACTGGGTCAATGACCTGAAACTGAACTTCGACAGGCCAGAGGAGGCAACCGTGGCCACGGAGTTTGTCGGTACTTCACTGACAAGTGGCGGTGACGGCATGGAAAAGTCAGCCGATCACGATGGCGTGCGAGCAGAAAACCCGTTCGTCAAGTTTTATAACGCCGAACGTGGCTACGTGCAGTGCACACTCACACCCCAGGCATGGCAGAGTGATTACCAGGTGGTGCCCTACGTCACGCGACCAGGCGCACCGTTGATCAGCCGCGCGTCGTTCGTGGTCGAATCGGGTCGCCCAGGTGCTGTTCAAATCTGAACCTGCCAGCGCACGCGACTGTCAGCCAGTTACTCTGATTCGGCAGATTCGAATGAGAGTTCGACAGTTTCACCAGCGTCGCCGACCGTGACATCTGAGACGCCGATGATTGAGTTTTCCTGAGCGGTGGGCGGATCCGCACCCTCTGTCTCTGTCGTGGCCGCGTAGGCATCGCCTTCTTCGTACAAGCTCATGGTAAACGCGGACAGGTTGGTAGCAGTCGATCCACCGCCCGGCGGTCTCTGCACGATCACCTGGTAATCTCCAGCAGGTGCTCCATCAAGCGGATCAGGCAGGGTACCAGGTCGGGCGCCCGGCCGAGTTCGCGGGACCCGTTGATAGGTCAGACTAAAGTTGCCACCGGCATCTGTCACACCGCTGACGATTCTTTGAACACGGTTTAACTCGCGAGCGTTCTCTGCGCTGGCTGGGAGGAAGCTGACCACCGCGCCCGACAGAGGCTTGTCGTTGAGAGTCACCGTACCGCTGACCGGTACAACATCGTTGATCTCGCTAGGATAGACCAACGAATCGGGGGCTTGAGGTGGCTTCTCGCCTCGCGCCACGGCATCGAGTGCCGTCATGTACCCTGCAACCGCTTTGTTTTTCAACAAGCTGTCATCCCGCTCCAGAACAATTGTACCCCGCATCGACTCCAGTGACGCTCCAGCCGCGATCTGGCCGTCGACACTCGGAATCAACTCCTGAGGATCTCTCATTGCAATCAAGACCAGATCGCCCGTGAGCGTGAAATTGGCCAGGAAAAATCCGCCCTCGCGTCTCCCGTCGAGGACAAGCTGAACGCGTTGAGGCGTGACATTGGGGTCCCAAATGTATGCTCCCAGGGCAACGTCATTTTGAGGCCCGTCAACCATCATCACCGATCCATCGCCGCGAAATACAATGCCGGATGACTCATCTTGCGGCACACTTTCACCGCCAACTGTCATAACCCGCCAGGCGCCATGATGGCGTATCGCGGCGGAGTTACTCTGCGAGCCAGTCTCCGTGTCTGCCGCCGACGGACCCGAAGTTGTATCGTTATTATCACCACTCGGACCGGCAGGATTTTGTTCCGTGGCTTGACCACAACCAAGCACAAGAGTAACGGTGGCCAACAGGACGAGAACAAGAGAGGTACGCATGCTAGGACTCCGACAAAGTTTCAATAGCCGACAGCACGATGGCATTGGCCAAGCCTCCCAACTGGGAATTGCAAACATGGTATCTTGGACCCCGTACCAATAGCAAGCTCTCCTCAGCAACATCTTCATCACAGCTGGAATCTATTCGATGGCACAACCACCTCGCACTCTCTGGAAATGCCTGTTAGTCCTGCAGTTTCTTGCCACAGTATTGCCTGCGGTCGAGCCTGGCAGCGTCGAGCAGCTGCGGGTTCGCGTCACCGGCCACGATTTCAATCGGCCCGCCGACTATCCAGGCATCGGCGACTTCGGCTGGGGCGGGAACATCGAAAGGCTGGCCGATGGCCGGCTCATGCTGGTTCACCAGTGGGGTTACTGGCACAGCAGCTTCTCACAGCCGCGAATGATCGAGCCGAAATTGGCCACACGATGGCGAGCCGAAGGCTGGCCGCTGGATTTTGATGCACCGACCGGCGGCCGTTCGATGGCGACTTACTCCAGCGATAACGGCAAGACGTGGACCCGCCCGGTGACGCTTGTAGACCATCCCCAGGATGACACTGCCTATGATGTCCTGCGCTGCCGGGATGGCAGCCTGATTTGCCTGCTCAGCGTACAGGCGCCGTGGTACGGTTACACCAAAGCTCCGGCGGAAATGCGTAACCTCCTGTCTGGCATGAACACCCGCCAGTTCTCCATTCGATCGTCAGACGCGGGTGCAAGCTGGACCAGGCCCCAGCCACTCAAGGGGCCAGGCACGTTTTATCAGCGCAGCCACGCGCCCGCGATTGAACTTGCTGACGGCTCCATCCTCTGGCCCACTTACTGCAGCGACACTGGCACCCAGGGAATGCTCTACGGAGCCCTGCATCGTTCCACCGACTCGGGCCAGACCTGGAAACTCTGGTCCACCATCCGTCGGGACGAGGTGAATCTCGATGAGCCAACGATTGCCCAAATGGCAGATGGCAGGATGGTGCTCGTGTGCCGCCCTGATGGCGGCGTATTCCACAGCGACGACATGGGCCGCACCTGGATCCAGACGGGCAGGCTGGTCGACAGCGGCAAGGTCAAGGCACCCTGCCTGTTCGTGCTCTCCGATGGCACGCTTGTCTGCCTGGCTACCTACGGCAATCTGCGGCTGTTCATCAGCAAGGATGCTGGCGATAACTGGACCGGCGCGATTCCGCTTGATGCAAGTTGCTACGGCTACCCGGGCGGAATACTGCTCAAAGATGACTCGATCCTGGTTTCCTACGTTGCCAGCGGCCGTGCTCCCAGCACAATCTATGTTGCTCGTTTTGAGCTCAATAAGTCCCGTGACGGAATCCACCTGCTGCCAGTCGGCGGGCCGTAAGAAGAAAAACTTCTAGCTGTCGCCGGCCTTAGCGCTGTGCCTGGCCACTGGCTGTCGTCGGTAGTTCAGCAGGGTCCAATGGAACCGACTGGTACTCTTGTTCGCCCTCGACGATCTGAAGTCGAGAGTTGACGGCGAGATCGTGAAACACCTGTTCTTTGCCTGTCGGCCAGCGAACCAGCAGTTGGTCAATCACAGCAGCATCGCCAACTCCGATTAACAACGTCCCAGGCGATTGGTCATGGTGGCCATTTGCCTTGAATCGATCCCTCACGATCTGTCGGTCGCCAATGCGGATCACAACACGCGAGCCGACTGCCAGTCGATTGGAAGTCGTGCCGGTCAACTCAACCACCACCCGGTTCTGGTCACGTTCGAAACGATTGAGGAACAATCGTAGCGGTCCGCCGCCGACAGAACCAACGAGCAGATCGGGCCAGCCATCGCGGTCAAAATCAGCCACGATCACGCTGCGCGAATCCGAGTCGATATCCGCTCCGGTGGCGAAGGAGGCGTCCAGGAAAGTCTCACTGGAGCCCGGATTGAGGAACACGCGGTTGCGTTCATAAGCACTAACGTTGCTACCGTCACGGATCATTGAGAAAGCGTTCTCTGCCCAGAATTCGCCATTCTCGCTATCCAGTTCTCCCAATTCCGGCAGCGATGCCGTCCGATCGAGGGGCCGTGACACGACGGCCCGCCAGAGGCATGTTCAGCCGTCCGGCTTACCGCGGTCAAAACTCATGAAGCCCGTGGAGGCGTAAAGATCGAGAAAACCATCACCGTCAAGGTCAACCATGGCGGGCGAGTAGGCCCAGCCAACTCGATTGATTTTCCAGCTGGTACTGAATTCCTGGCAGCGAAGGCTGTCGGCCGTGCGGCGATAGAGTCGATTACCGGCGCACGATCCCTTGATCTGTTCGTAAATTGAACCGGGATAGTCTCCCTCTTCGACCTGGCCGATGATCCGGCGGCCCATCTTGGAAAACATGTTGGCAATATAGATCTCCGGGTAACCGTCATTGTCGAGGTCCCCGCTGGCAACGCCCATGCTGGTGGCATAGTCGCTGGTCCCGCTCTGCTGGGAGATATCTTCAAAAGTTCCGTCACCCTTGTTACGGAGCAGTACGTTGGTGCCAAAGTCGTTCGCCAGATAGGCATCGGGATAGGCGTCATCGTCATAGAACAGCCAATTCATGGCGGTCGTTTTCCGTAATCCAGCGCCGCTGTTTGTCTCGGCAGAGACATCACGAAATGTCCCGTTCCCCTCGTTATGCCAAAGCTGGTTACTCTCACCCGATTTGTCGTCACCAATCCAGGGCAACACCTGTTGGCCTGCGGGCATCTTGTCTGGCAGCTCATAGTACATGTAAAGATCCAGCAGCCCATCGCAGTCATAATCGATGACAGCGCAGCCCATCGGTTCACGCTTGAAGACCAAGCCACTCTGTTGGGTGATGTCCTCGAACCCCTTACCCTCGTTGTTGCGGTAGAAGTATCGCCCCATCACGAGGTCGGGATAACCATCGTTATCGAAATCGGTCCAGGCAACGACACTGGAGGCCTGCTCAGCAGTAAATTTCCAGTCCCGTAGCCCCATTTGACTCGCTACATCCGTAAACTGACGGCCACGAATATTTCTCAGTAACAGCGGCCGTCCCTTGTACGTTGCCACGGCGATATCTGGGTATCCATCTCGATCGTAATCATCCACGGCGAGCTGGAATCGGTATTGCTGGGCCTGTGCCGGCTCGACATTCCAGTTGTCGACCAGCGGCAGGATATTCAAGCCCGTTTCGTTGGTAACTTCCTCGAACAGAGAGCCTGCCGCAACTCGATGTGATACCGTCTGGACGGACCAGAGGCGTAGGGCAGCTGTCTTGCCCAGTTGATCTTCATCCTCAAAAACAAACTCAACCTCGTGAATCGATTCCTGGATACAGTTCAGTCCGGTTGGCGACATTCCCCTGGCACTCAGGAACAGCCGTGCCGACCACCCGCCTGATGTATCTGCCAGTTGGTGGATCCTCAGAACACGCATCGAGCTGGACTGGACCTCGCCCAGTCGGGCCATCAAGCCGACCATCAGCGTTGACCACTGGTCTGCCGAGATCGACTCGGGGTGATCGCTTTCCGGCAACAACCATTCCTGCACACCTGCCTGTTCACGTTCCGTGGCAGTGGATTCCGCGGGCCATTGTCCGCGAAAGTCATCCAGGCAGAGGTCCTTTAGGCCAGCAGCGTCGCCTGCCTGCCAGGCGTCTCGGAGAGCCTGCCCCAACCGTCGCTCCACGACAAACGTCACATGCTCGGCATCCCAGATTGCTTTCTGCTTGGCTGGATCCAGCTCAACATCGCTGGCAACCTGGCGGGGCTCGAGGTCCACCGACTGATCAGCCTGACTACAACCGATCAGCAGCGCCGCCATGAGAAGCAGCAGGGTCGAGCAGATGTGGTCAGGGAGACGTGACATGATGTCATTCAATACGTCAGTTAAGGGGATTTGTTCCCGCCGAACGCCTATTGAATAGTAGCATGCAGCTGGCACAGGGGCCAAAAATGAGCGACTCGCGGACAATCCTTAGCGGTAATGACGACGAACCACTGACGACCGACTTATCTCGCTTCTTCCGGGATCGGGACCAGGTAGGTATTACCATTCGCACAGGCTGCCGAAATGGTCGCTCCGCCCGGTGCGTACTCCGCCGAGTAAGCCACGCTGGGCAGCTTGATTGTGAAAGCTGCCGCGCCGTCCGCCACGTTCCGTACTGTTAGTGTGCCGGCGTGTCCGCAGGCCAGCAGTCGTTGGCCATTCTCTGAGAAGGCCACTCGATAGACCGCTTCTCCGGCCTCACCAATATTTCGCACCAGTTCACCGCTGGCGACATTCCACAATTTGATTATGCCCTGGCTGTCGGCAGCCACAACCATATCTGCTGCCGCGTTAAAGGCGGCATCATAGACGGCCGGCACGGTCTCACCTTCTGCCACGGTCGTCATCAGCGACTTGAGCTGAGCACCGTCAGCCACATTCCAGACGCGGACAGTACCATCTGCCGACGCGGAGACAAGCAGCTTGTCATCGTCACTAAAGCGAATACTGTAAACCGGGCCTTCGTGGCCAGCCAGCTGCCGAATAGCCTGGCCGGTTGCCAGGTCCCAAAGCTGGATCATATTGTCAGCGCCACAACTGGCCGCCACCGAACCGTCACTATTGAGGTCCAGTCCATAGACGACATTGTGTCCATTCACCGCCAGCAATTCCGTGGGGCTGGCGATAGCCCATTCAAACACGATTCCTGAATCATCTGCGGAGAGAAACTCCTTGCCGCCCGGCAGGGAGCTCAAGACGGTCTGTGGCGCTGCGGCCAGCTGGTCCTGAAGCAAGGTGGCTTCGGCCAGGTCGTAAACGCGAAGATGGTTGTCGGATCCAGCAGCCAGTAGCGACGTGCCATCGCTGCCAAAAGCGAGTGCCGTCGTGGCGACGCCACTTTCAATCGTCTTCAGCAGGGCACCGTCCGCCAGGTTCCAGACCAGCAGGTTTCCGTTCGCGTCCGCTGCCGCTGCCTGACTCGCATCCTGGCTGATCGCCAGCTGGTTCAATGCTGCCGCTGCGCCGGCCAGCTGCCGTACGGCAGTTCCGTCGGCAGCAAACCACTTGACCTGGGGTTCCGTACCAATCACGCCGACCTGACTTGCATCCGGCAGCATCACAAAGCCGAGTAGTTTCTCTGCGTCGGCAGCGAACACCTGTTCGGCGGCAATATTCCAGAGCCTGACCGTTTTGTCGAAACCGCCGGTCACGACAGCCTTACCGTCAGCAGCCAGGCCGAGTGCTGTGACAGCTCCCTCATGACCGACAAAGGACTCCAGCAGCAGGCCAGTGGCAGCGTCCCAGGCCCGCGCGGTGCCATCGACCGAGCTACTGACAAGGCGAACGTTATCGGCCGAGATCGCCACGCCCAGCACCGATTCGGGGTGCTCAATCGTGAGGTCGGCGGCCAGGTTATTGGGATTGGCTGCCAGGGTCCAGGCGTAGACATTTTTATCCGCGCTGCTGGCAACTAGCCGTACCGCATCGGCAGAAATGGACAGCCCGGTGACGGCACCGGTAGGACCAGCTACCGTACCCGCAGCAACTCCGTCGGCGACATTCCAAAGTCGCACCGTCATATCGACACCACCGCTGATCAACTGGCTGCCATCCGGTTTGATTAGCAGGGCAGTCACCGCACCTGCATGGCCCGTGATAACAGACTGAACTGACAGGTCCTGGATCGACACATTGTTGGCACTGGTACTCAGGACACTCTTGCCATCGCTAGAAAGCGTAACGGCAGCAGCTTGTTCAGCCACGCTCACTCGCTCGATAACTCCAGCCAACTCACCATCCAGAATACGCGCCTGGCCGTCAGCTCCGGCAACCAGCAGCCGTGTTCCTTCTGTATCAAAATCAACTCGTGTGATCGCGGCTGCTGTGGCGAGCATGGTCATTGCGCCGGGAACTCCCGCCGCCAGAGGCCAACTATAGAGATTGCCATCGATCCCACCAGCGACGAGTCGAGCCCCGTCTTTTCGGATGGCCAGGGAAACCAGCGGCATCTCGCCTGCAGTAAGTTCATGTTTGACCGTGGCTGTTGCCTGGTCCCAGACACGTACGATATTATCCGGACCCGCCAGTACCAGCAGGGTTCCGTCTGGGGTCCAGGCCATGTCGGTCGTCGGCTTGTCCGCCAATTTGATAACGGCAGAAACTGCCGGTGTCCATTGACGCAGAGTCTTATCCCGGCCGGCGGAAAGAATGAAAGTTGAGTCGGGGTTCAAGTAGAGGTCTGCTAGAGGACCGCTGTGGCCAGCCAATTGCTGGAGTTCCAATCCGGTGGCCGCATCCCAGAAACGGATCACCCCGGCATCGTCTGCGCTGACGACTCGCGTGGCGTCCATATTGATCGCTACCCGCAGGACTGGCTTGGGATGAACAATACTGGCAGCAGGCTCGACCGCTGCATTGCCAATCGCAGTGGCCAGTTCCCAGCGATAAACCAGACTTCCACTGCCGGCAACAAGTTGTTTACCATCGGTCGAGATGGCCATATCCTGGATCGCCTCTGCGGCAGTCGTCAAAGTTGCCAGCGGTGCGGCGTCGGAAATTCTTGTACGGCGGATGATCTTATCAACTCCACCGCTGAACACCGAGGCTCCATCGATAGCCATCACAAGTTTCTGAATCGCGCCCTCGTGGGCGGGCAGCAGACGCACAAGTGCATACGTTCCCCGACGAAGTCCATTGTTCGTGTCGACGCCGAGGTAGCCAGCATCCAGCGGCGCGAATTCTGTCAGCAGGGCGGTGGCCGACGGTACGGCGATACCCTCCAGTAAGTTTCCCTGGGCGTCCCAGACCATCAGGTCGGCGCCACCACAGCTGAGTAGCCGCTGGCTGTCGCTACTGAAGCCAAGGCTGGTGACATTGGCGGCATGCCCCTGCAGCGATGCGATAGCAGCACCGTCTGCTGCATTCCAAAGCTTGACAATCTTGTCAGCACCGACCGACGCGAGCAGTTTTCCGTCAGCGGACAGTCGCACCAGCGAGACAGCAGCACCGTGGCTGACTGTACGGATGGCAGCTCCATCGGCAGTATTCCAGAGCCGCAGACTGGCATCAGCACTCGCAGATGCCAGCACAGCGCCTGCCACCGACAGCGAGGTGACGGCCTGAGTATGCCCAGCAATCGTCCGTACTTCTGCACCATCCGCAACATTCCATTGCTTGATGGTATTATCCGCTGCGCCACTGAACACCTGTGCTCCGTTTGCCGCAAAAGCAACTGAGCTCAGGGCGGCTGTATGACCTTCCAACAGAACCGGCTCGGCCGCTGCATCAGCGACGGTCCAGATCCGCGCCGTCATATCAGCGCTGCCCGAGACGAGTCGCGTTTTGTCTGGGCTAAATGCCAACGACGTAATGGCCGCGGTGTGTCCAACGAGTGTCACGGTCACAGCGCCGGTGGTGGCGTTGCGGACCTGGATCGTTGGTTTGCCAGCGATCACGCCAGCGATCGCCAGCAGTGTCTTGTCGGCACTGAATGTTGCAGCCGCGACGGTCGTTGCGACTCCTGCCGTGACCGTGGCGGCGTCGGGGATACTCCAGACCCGCAATGTTCCGTCCGCTCCACCACTTATTAATTGCGGTTCTGTCGGATGGTAGGCCAACGATGTGACCGGACCTGTATGTCCTCGCAGGGTCGCCAGGATGACACCGTCAGATGCCTTGAAGACCCGAATGGCCCCATCGTTCTGACCACTCGCCAGGTGACTTCCCTGGGGATGCATGGCCAGGCTGACCACCGTGCCAGTATGTCCTGGGAAAGCCCGCAACTGGGTCCCGGCAGCAGCGTCCATTTGCCGGATGGCGCCATCCGTCGAACCAGCCACGATCGTCTTGCCGTCCGAGACAGCCGCGGTGATTTCCGCAGGTATTTCCGCAACCGTGCGATCCGCGGTCAGTGGCAGATTCCACCACTTGACGAGTCCATCAGCTCCACTGCTGACCAACTGGGTTGCATCGGGCCGATAGGACAGTGCTGCCACCGCTCCGGTATGTGCCTGAACCCTTCCCGTGCTCGCTCCGTCAGTCACAGTGCTCAGCTGAATTGTGCCAGCAGCGTCGCCACTGGCCAACTGAACCCCATCTGCCTGGAAAGCGATTGCGGCCAGTTCCGCTCCACCTTCCGGAGCAATGGTCTGGGCAACTGCACCATCCTCAACGTTCCAGATCCGCAGACTTTTATCGTCGCTGCCGGTGGCAATCCACTTGCCATCGTTACTGACTGCAACAATCTGCACAGGTCCTGTGTGGCCAGCGAGGGGCCGTGCGGCCTGCGGAATATTCCAGAATCGAATCGTTCCATCTGCTCCGGCAGACATGCCCTGCGGCTGCGTGGGGTGCATAACAACAGCATGCACTGCACCGGCATGTCCCAGGATGACTCCGCTGCTAACAGCGTCGGCGGTATTCCAGAAGTGAATCTCGCCTTGTTCTGTTCCGGCAACGAGCAGTGACCCGTCCTTGTTAAGCCCGACCGTCTGAACGGGAGCTAGCTGTCCGGCATAAAGCTGCCCAACCTTGCCATCCTCGACCTGGACGGCACGCACTCGCCCCTCATCTGCGGCGTAGGCGGTCTTACCATCGGGGCTGAACACCACGGCACGAATGCCAGATTCGCTGGGGGGCACAACGCGAGGGTTAACAAGCGGCAGCGTCCAGCGTTTCACCGTGCCATTTGCGCCTGCGGTGATCAACTGCGGTGCGGTTGGGTGAAACGCCATACCCGCGATGACGCCCTGGTGGGCACCGACTTTACCGAGCAGCAAGCCGGTTTCGGGGTTCCAGAGTTGTACATTGCCAGCCACATCGCCACTTGCAAACAGGGTCGCGGTGAGGTTCGTTGCCAGCGAGGAAATCGCCTCCGGGTTTCGTCCCAGGCGGCGTGCTTCCTGTTCGCCGGCCGCCAGGATCTTGATTGACTTGTCAGCCGAGCCGGTGGCAACCCAGGCCCCCTCGGGGCCAACCAGGATGGCGGTCACGCCCATTCGATGATCTTCTCGCTGAGAGACCGGATCTGGAACAAACACATCCCAGAAGCGAATTGAATTGTCCCTGCCACCACTCAACAAGTGCCGACCGTCATCGCTGACGGCCAACGAGAGAACCTGGCCCTGGTGTCCTTCCAGCGTTCGCAGCAGCATGCCATCAGCCGCCTGCCAGATTTTGACTGAACCATCGTGTCCCGCCGTGACCACGATCTTGCCGCCCGGCACATACTGGGACTGCACAACACCACCAACATGGCCTGTCAGTGCCGTCAGCTCCTGGGCCGGCGCAGGACTCGTAAAGACAGCCACAAGCAGGAGCAGACCAAGGTACTGGCGCCAGAAGAAGGCGGGCGAGGCGAGAAGTTGAGTACGAGCGTGTAGCAGGGAATTCATCGGCCACCTCGGAAACGCAAGACATATAGACCGCGACAGGTTCGCGTGGGAGCAGCGGCTTCCTACTCCCTAGCGGTGTCAGTATATCGCGACCAAAGTCGCTCGTCGTGCTAATTTCCTGCCGCTTTGGCGTCCTCGCCCGCGCCGGCCGCTGCCTCTTCTTCTGGCGGCTGGGGGCTTTCAATCACCTGGATCGATTGGGCGTTCGTACCGTTCCAAATCCGCAGGATGCCGGCATGTCCGCCGGCGATCACGACCTGTCCGTTGGGACTACCGTCCACGGAGTAGAGATAATCGACGGCCCCGCCAAAGTTGCGGATGGCGCCGCCGTTATCCGAGTTGTTCATGCGCACGATCTGGTCACCCGAGCAGGCTACCGTGGTGTTCGTCTGACCGACGAATCGGATCGAAGTGACCTGCTTGTTATAGCCGCCAATGTTTCGAACCCGTTCGCCATTGACTGGATTCCAGATGCGGATCGTGTTGTCAGCACCGCTGCTGGCCAGGAAGCGGCCGTCACCTCGCCAGCTGACACCGAGAACATGGTTCGTGTGCCCCTCGCACTGGGCCACTTGCTTACCCGTGGCAATCTCAAACACCCGCACGTACTTGTCCGCCGACGCGGAAGCGACCAGCTTCCCATCGGGCGAGATTTCCACTCCGTTCACACCGTCGTTGTGTGCATCGGCAAGAGCCATTACTGGAGAACCGTCGGCCACATTCCAGACCTTGACTTCACCGCTCCGCGATGGCACCCCACCGCCGGTCGCCAGCAGCTCGCCATTCAGCGAAAAGTCGACAGTCACCACTCGATCAGCCAGCGTTTCCGGGTCCGTCGGCGATCCGATTACCCGCTCCAGCTCCCAACTCGGCTTGAGATTCCAGAGGATCGTGTTGTTGTCCATGGAACCCGAGATAATTGCCTGGTCGCTGAGGAAAGCCAGCGATTGGACCGACGCGGCGTGACCGACAAAGCTGGCCATGCTCTTACCATCGGTGCCATCCCAGGTATGCACGACACCCATATCACCACCACTGGCAAGCTGACTGCCATCGGGCGAAAACGAGAGTGAGCGGATGGGCTGTTCGGATTCAGTCGAAGCGACGGTGGCGGCTTCCAGATCTGTCGTCAGCTTTGCTACGCTGGCTTCCAGTTCAGCGATCTGTTGCGTGGCCGCTGGTACCGCCGCGGTGGCAGCAGCAAGTTCCAACGCAGCGATATCCTCTGCTGACTGCGCCGTCCGCTGGGTTGCCTGGCTGGCGGCCAGCGCCGTGACCCCTTCGGCATACGGCTTTCCTGTCTCGAGTGCCTTGGCGGCAGTACCTTCCGCCGCCGTGGCAGCATCCGCGGCTGCCTTGGTGGGAGCCGCCTTGGCGGCCTCTGTAGCGACTGCCCTGGCAGCTGCTGCTGTACTTGTGGTCTGGGCAGTTGCGGAGCGGGCCGCCAGTTCCTTGTTCTCCGGTTGCGCTGTACTTGCCGAAGCAAGCCGGGCAGCTGTATCGACTGCAATCTTGGCAGCGGCTGCTGCCTGCAGGGCTTGCTGGTCTGCCAGTTCCTTGCCGGCGGCAGCTTTTTGAGCAGCCGCAGCCGCCTCAATCGCCAGCTTCTCCGCAGCCGACTTGATGGTCGTGGCACTCGCCAGTGCATCGGCCTTGGC
>Ga0209403_10001430_pt1 | contig 31016 bp, 3 predicted proteins | sample ArcticOcean_MG_C_8_FD_187440 | JGI IMG/M metagenome (GOLD analysis project Ga0209403, IMG submission 187440) | Marine microbial communities from western Arctic Ocean - ArcticOcean_MG_CB11_86 (SPAdes) (version 2) | ecosystem: Environmental > Aquatic > Marine > Oceanic | place: Arctic Ocean...
GTTAAGCGTATGTTGCGTTGGCGGGTCTTGCTGACCCCTCGTGTTTTGGGAATTGTCGCCGTCTTGGCTGGGGTCGTGGGTTTTGCGATCCTGCAGGCGGTGCCCAGCACCTGTGTCTCCACGACCAACGGAGCGCTCACCGATCCTGCCATTTACGGCGAATACGAGGGCAGCACGCAAAGCGAGGACTGCGGCACGGACCTCACGCTCAACTACATCGTCAACGCCGGAACCACCGTGACGTGGGAGGGCTCCGGAGGTCCGTTGCAGGGCAGTCTGGAAACGCAGGCGGGCGGCAGCTTGCAAATCACGGGGGCGGCAGAACTGCAAGGCACTGTCAGCAATGCTGGAACGCTGGCAGTGGTCACAGGCGCAGGCGCGTCGTCCCTCACGCTGACAACGCCCCTGCTCAACAGCGGGGATTTTTCCGTTGCCGACAACCTCCCGGTCACGCTCCAAGGCGGCGCGACGCTCAGCGGGGGCAGCTTCACGCTGGGCAGCAGCACCCTGACGCTGAGCGGCACCCTCACCCACACAGGCGGCACCGTCAGCACGGACACCGCCACGCTGCAACTGGCCGACCGTGCCACGCTGACGAGCGCGACTCCGCTGGCCTTTCAGTCGCTCATGCTGGACGGAAATGTCCTCACGCTGGGTTCCGCCAGCAGTGATTTGGTGCTCTCGGCCCCGCTCATCGTGGACGATGCTGACTCCAGCCTCAACGCCGGAACCGCCACGCTCACGCTCTCCGGGGGCTTGACGCTTACGGCAGGCAGCGTGGGGGCGGAGGGCGGCACGGTGGTGCTGGGCAGTGCCAGCACGGTTGGTACAAACGGCAGGCTGGTCTTGATGGGCAGCATCTTGGAGTTGGAGGCGAACCTAGCCGCCACCGGAACGCTGGGCACCAACCATAACACCACCTTCACGCTCAACGGCAACACGCTCGACCTTTCCGGAGGACGCTTGGAGGTCAGCGGTGCGCTGACGCTTGACGGGCTGACGTTTGACGAATCCAGCGTGCTGGCCCTCAACGCCGATGCGACCATCACCAGCGCTCAACCCCTCACGCTCAAGACGGTGGAGTTGGGAGCGCACCGCTTGCTGTTGGGTTCCGCAACGACTGACTTGACCATCAGCGAGAGCCTCACCCTCAACTATCCTGGGGCAAACGGACTCAACTCGGGTGAGGCGGACCTGACCTTCAATGGCCCGGTCAGCGTGCTTTCCAGCAGGATCGTTTCCAGCGGCGGCATCATCACTTTTGGAGCGGAATCCACTTTTTCCCCGGAGCAAAACGCAGGATTGATCCTGCAGGACTCCACCCTGAACCTGCAAGTGCCACTGGCGGTGCCGGGGCTGTTGAGCCTGACCGGAGACTTCGACCTGCAACTCAATGGCAACGCCCTCGACCTTTCCGGAGGCGGCTTGGAGCTCGGCAGCGATTTGGATTTGACCGACCTCACCACCGACAATGAAACCGATCTCAAGCTGACGGGAGATGTCACCCTCACCAGCGACGTTCCGGTGAGCTTGGGGTTGGTTTTGCCCAACGGCTTCACGCTCTCGCTCGGCTCCACCGAGATGGAACTGACCGCCAGGGGCTTGAGCAATCAGGAAGAAACCACCCTGAACAGTGCCACCACCACCGTGCAACTGGACCCTGTGATCGAATCCCTCAGTGGGGAGCGTCTGGCCGATGGCACGTTGCGTTGGACGGTGCGGGTCAGTGACGATGGAACCTTTGCCAACCTGAGTTCCCATTGGGAATACCTCGCCGGAGACTCCCGAACTCTGGAAAACCCGGAATACACCGACCTTACTGATCCCGAACAGTCGCTTGGAGGTTATGGGCGCATTCAAGCGGTGATGAGCGATTATCAGGACACCGACGCGGGCATCCTGCGCGTCACGGTCTGCGAGGGGGGCACCAACCATATCGGCACTTGCGCCTATGGACAGGAGGCGTCCACCAGCACCTACCTGGAATTGGTGCCCTATGCCTACCAACGCCCCCTCGTTTGTGACGAGGAGGGCGTGTGTTCGGGACCGGACACGGAAGAGGAAGAGGACGTTCCGGACAACACCACTGGAGGGACGGTTCCGGAAGAGGAACCCGAGGAGGATACAACCGACAACACTTCCATTGACGCCGGAGGACGCACGGGGGTTTTCTTGGCGCAAGGCGCGGACGTGACCTTCACCGAAACCGTCGAGTTTGAGGACATGCGCGTCGTTTCCGGAGGCGGCACGCTCCATCTGGCCGCAGGAGCCACTTTGGAAGACACTGCGGAACTCGACCTGAGCGACAGCGTCCTGCAACTCTCCAAGCGCCTGCACAACAACGGGGGGACGCTCACCACCACAGGCGCGACCCTGCAACTGACCGGAAACACCGAATGGGCGGTGGGCGGCGTGGTGGCCTTTGGCTCCTATCTTGCGGACGGCTGGGGCTTGCTGCTCAGCGACAACACCACGCATCTGACGCTCAACAGCGACGTGCAACTGCAAGCCAGCGCGGAAGCTCAGGCCATGGGTTTTGCCTTTGTGGGGGCGGACAATGCCAGTGTGTTTGGAGACAATGCCAGCACGAGTGGCTGGGGCGGGGACAACGCCAGCCTGAGTCGAGGCATCGGCATCGCCACCAACCACGCCAGCTTGACGATCACGGGCACCATCACCCTGAAAGACAACGCATCCCTTGACTCCTCCGGCGGTGTGATGGAACTCAATGGCGGCATCCTGATTGACAATGGTTCCTTCACTCTGCTTGGCGGCAGTGCCACCGTTGCCGGGGGCACGGTCGGTTCCGCAGGAACGGTGTTGGTGCAGGACAACGCTAGCCTGAGCGTGACCCCGAATGCCTCCGCTTCCAGCCCAATGACAGTTTCCGGAGGGCTGTTGCTCGACAACGCCAGTCTGGACTTGCAAGCCGACCTGCTCGTGCCCGGAACCTTGCGCTTGGAAAATGCCGACCTGAATCTCGCGGACAACACCCTCGACCTCTCCGGGGGACGGCTGGAACTTGGGGGCCGTCAACTGCTGGATGGCATTTCCTCGGACAACGCCACTACGCTGGCCCTGCACGCTTCCGCCGAAATCTCAAGGACCGACAACGGCACCTTTGCTGCGGCGTCCCTCCAGCTTAACGGCCACATGCTGGCTGTGGAAAACCTGAACCTGACCGTTTCCGGAACCGCTCCGCTGGACGATGGGGAACTCGCACTCGCTCATGGAGACCTGAGCTTTGAGAACACTCTGACGGCAAACAGTTCTTTACAGGTCAATAATGGAACCCTGATTTTGGCAGGAGGGGCAACTGCGGATAACCTCTCTCTGAAACTCACAACAACGACACTCAAGTTGACAGGTGATTTGTCCCTTGGTCAGGGAAAATTTCAACTGGACAACGCTTCTGCCTTGGAGTTGCAGGGCGATGCAATGCTGGCCCGCAACGGCGAGTTCGACCTGCCGGATTTACAACTCAACGGCCATGCCCTGAGCTTGGGAACGGTGGTGACGGAACTATCGCTGCGTGGAGCGTTGTCTGTGGCCGACAATGAATCTCTCCAGGTAGTGCGGGGTGGCGCACCCGCGAGTCCCACCCTCACCCTGCGGCTGCACTCTGGCGGCAGTGTCACAGGCACGGGCAAACTGGACGTGGGCGGCACCAATCTGGAGTTGCAGAACCGCCTCACTGTTTCCGGAACGCTGGCACTTGACAACGGCACCACGCTGTCCCTCAACGGCAACCCCCTCGACCTCTCCGGCGGAATCCTTGAATCCCACGGTGGGGTTTTCGAGCTGGCAAACTTCGTCACGGACAACACCACCGGAGTCAAACTGGAGGGCGACACGGAAATTTCCAGCACCTCGCCCTTCACGCTCGGCACGCTCGCACTCAACGGTCACGCCCTCACGCTCGGCGGAGCAAGTGGCGGGTTGGCACTCCCGAATCCGCTCGTCATGGACAATGCGGAATCACGGCTGGACACGGGGAGTGCCGACCTGACGCTGGAAAGCCCCTTGCAACTGGACGCGGGGGCACTCACCTCCACGGCAGGAACGCTGACGTTTGCCGATGGTCTTGCCCTAGGAACGGGTGGAACCCTTGATGTGAGTGGCAGCACCGTGTCGGTATCCGAGACCCTTGACCTCAGCGCGGGAACGTTCACAAGCAACGAGGCTTCCATCCTGAGCCTGCTGGAGCAAACGGTCTTGACCACCAGTGCCCCCGTCACTTTCCAAAGTGTGAGTCTCAACGAACAGCCGCTAAGCTTTGGTTCCTCAACGACGCACTTGCGGCTTGCGGACCCGTTTGTGCTGGACAACCTCACGCTCAATACCGACAACGGAAGCCTGACCCTCTCCGGGGCACTGACCCTGAGCAACGGGGCGCAACTGCTCTCCAGCGGCGGAACCCTCACGCTCAACGCAGGAGGAACCGCCTCAACAGGAACCCAGCTCGAATTGTCCGGAACCACGCTGAATTTGCAGGAGGCCCTGACGCTCACGGACTCGACCCTGACGGCCAACGCAGAGACCATTTTTTCGACCAATGGAAACTCCCTCTCTCTCTCCGGCAGCACTCTTGAAGTGGAGGGAACACTCAACCTCAGCGGGGTAGTTCCGGACAACACCAGTGTGCTCACGCTGACCGATGAAACCACCCTCGGCACAAACAACGTTCCTCTTACGCTGGGTACGCTCAATCTCTCCGACTTTTCGCTCACGCTCGACAACTCCCTGCCTGGATTGACGGTGACGGCGCCCGTGGTGCTGGACAACGAAACCGAACAATTGCTGGGAGGACAGGCCGAGCTTTCCTTGCAGGGTGGGGTGACGGTTGGCCCCGGAATGCTGGCTGCGACCGAGGGCAGGTTGACCACGGCAAACCTCATGGTTGTGGCGCAGGGCGTGGTGAACCTCCAAGGGGGAAGCTTGCAGTTGCCAAACGGTGCTAGTGTTTCCAGTGGCGGAACCTTGGAAACGAGCGGAGTCACCCTTGAACTTGCTGACAACCTCACCATCAACGGCACTTGGAACGCGAGTGGAGACACGCTACGCCTGCTGGACAACACCAGCCTTGCGACCACCACTCCCGTGACGCTGGCAACTCTGGACCTGAACGGCTCGGATTTGGAACTGGCCACCGACACCACCGACCTGACGATTCAAAATGCCTTCACCCTGGACAACAGCACCCTGAACACCAACGGTGGCAGCCTCACGCTGGCAGGCGCTGCGGACATCCGCAGCCAAATCAACTCCAGCGGCGGCACCCTCGAATTTCAGCAGGGCGGCGCGGTTTCCGGAGTCGTGAACGCCCAAGCTTCCACCCTCACGCTGGGGGGCAACCTTGCCGTTTCCGGAACGCTGAAGACGAACAGCGCCACCACCTTCGACTTGGGCACGGCCACTCTCGACCTCTCCGGAGGCCAGTTTGAACTCGGCGGCTCCGTCTCGCTGGACCAAGTGGTGACCGACAACCACACCCAATTCAAGCTGCTTGAGGATGCGACCGTCACGCGCAACGAGGGTGTCGTTTTGGGGAATTTGAGCTTTGACAACTTCACCCTCACACTCGGCTCGGCAACGACCGACCTGACGCTTTATTTGAGCGGCGGCTCCGGTTCATCGGACAACGGTTCCTCCTCCGGGGCAAACGACAATGGAACGGGGGGCGGCTCGCCTCCGGGAACACTGGCGACGCAGGAAGCCGATCTCACCGTGTTGGGCTTGGCACCCTCGCTCGATCCGGGCTTCACGCTCTCTTCCACAGGCGGAACCCTCACCTTCGGCACGGGATTTTCCGTTGAGGGTGGCACCTTGGACTTGCAGGACAGCACGCTTGCACTTGGCGACAACTTCAGCAAGACGGGCGGAACCCTGACGCTCGACAATGTTGACCTCGACCTGCTCGACAACCTCAGCCTCAGCAGCGACAGCGGACTCGCCTTCCAAGAAGTGCGGCTCAACCAGAATGCGCTGAACCTGCAAGCCACGCCCTCGCTGACCGTTGCCGAATTGCTGGTACTCGATACGGGTTCCCGGATCGCTTGGGACAACGCCACGCTCGCGCTCGACGGCGGGGTGCAAATCGACAGCGGGGGGGTGTTGGCGTGGCACGATCCGGGCCGTTTTTCGGCCAGTGCCATCATCCTCAACGGCGGACGCTTCGAGATCGGCAACATGATCCCGCAAACCTTTGCACTGGCCGCGAATCTCACGCTTCCCGCAGCCAGCAACCAGCAATCGGCAACCAACTCCACCCTCGCCGTGGACAACGGCAGCACCCTCGCCTACAGCGGTGCAGCCATCCCCCTCAACCACACGCTCACGCTTGAGGGCGGCGGCACCTTCGAGAACACCAACCCCGTGAACCTAAGCGGGGCTGACGCGCAACTCATTATGCAGGGAGGGGTGCTGAGCCGCTTGAACACGGAGTCCACCAACTTGGGAGTGAACGTGGACAATCACTCAACCATCAGCCATCTCTCCCTCGACCACCTCACGCCCGTGCAGATCGCCTCTGGAGCCAGCCTTTCCGGAAACGTCACGGTCAACTCCGGGGGCACTCTGAAAATCACGGACAACGGCACCCTCGCCTCGGACCTCACGATGGCGGGTGGGACGCTTGACGTGGACGAATCGCTGGCCATCTCCGGCACACTGACCCCCTCCGGCGACTTCACCGTGGACGTTGCCGCAGGCAAGACGCTGAGGTATGACAATTACGAATTACGAATTGGGAATTACGAATTGGCATTCAAGGGGGAGGGGACGTTTGCTTTTGCGGACAATGCCTCGGCGCTGGTGCTGGACGATGTGCAGAGCCTGCTCCGGCTGGACAGCCCCGGAACCTTGGAGGCAGTGCGGGTGACGGTGGCGAGCAGTGCGGGCCGGGGATTGGCGATCAACGCCTCCGGGACCATCAGCAAACTTGAAGTTTTGGCGGACAGCGAGTTGCACATTGCCAGCGGGAACACACTTTCCGGCACGGCGGAAGTGGCGGACAACGCCACCCTCAAGCTGGGAGGCGGCGGAACTCTCGGCGGCGACCTCGCCCTGCGTGGCGTATTGGAAGCCAGTGGCAGCCCGACGGTCTCCGGCACAATCACGCCCTTGGACAACGCCACGCTCTCGATCCCGGACGCAGGCACGACTCTGACGTATGCCGGGGACAACCTCACCGTCGGTTCGCACACGCTGACGCTCGCCGGAGCGGGCACCTTTGCCAACGTCGCAGGCAGTCCGATCATCCTCGACCTGCCAGAGAGCGTGTTGCACCTGAGCGGCACCGGAGCAGTCACGGGATCGGTGCGGCTGGAGGGCTGCACCCTCAAAGCCACGGGTGCCCCGACACTTTCCGGGACGCTCACGCAGTGGGACAACGCGACCATCGAGGTGGCGAGCGGAAGCACCCTCGCCTACTCCGGCCCCTCGCTCAGTCTTGGGGTACACACGCTGACACTCTCCGGGGGTGGTACGCTGGCCAACACCAACGCCCTCCGGCTCGACCAATCGGACAGCACCCTCGCGCTCGACGGCATCGGATTGGTCGGAGCGGTGAGCGTGACCGCCGACGCCAATGCGGGCAAGGGGCTGAAGGTTGGGCAGTCCGCAACGCTCGGCAAGCTCTCGGTGGAAGCCGCCGCTCTCCTTGAGATCGCCGACAACCAAACCCTCGGTGGCCCGGTGACGCTGAACCCGAATTCGTCACTGGAGATTTCCGGGGGTGGGGACTTCACGGGCGACCTCGACTTGGCGGGCGGGACGCTGCGAGTTTCGGACAACCGCAGCCTCTCCGGCACCGTGGGCGTGTCGGCAGATTCGGTGATGATCGTCTCGGACGACGCCTCGCTGACGCTGAGCCAGTCCGGAGGTCTGGCTGTGGGCGGCAGCACCCTGACCTTGAACGGAGGCGGTGCCGTGCGGGGTTCCAGTCTGCAACTGGACAACGCCGCAAGTCAACTGCGGCTCTCCGGCATCACGGTGGACAACGTGAGCACGTCCTCCGACAGCCTCGGCATTTTGGTGGACAACGCCTCGACGGTGAACAACCTCTCCCTCGGAAACCTCGTTCCGCTTTCCATCTCCGGAGGACAGCGCCTCTCCGGCGGGATCACGGTCAACTCCGGGGGCACCCTGAAAATCACGGACAACGGCACACTGGCTTCCGAGGTCACAATGCAGGGCGGAACGCTTGACGTTGATGAATCGCTGGCACTTTCCGGGGGACTGGTCCAGTCGGGGGATGCCACCGTGAACGTGGCGTCCGGCAAGACGCTGACCTTTCCAAATGACCTCAGCATCGGGCCTCATGCCCTCACGTTGCAGGGAGCGGGGTTTTACGCCTTTGTGGACAATGCCTCGGCACTGGTGCTGGATGAGGCCGACAGCTTGTTGAACATGCAGGGCAGCGGCAGAATTCAGGCGCTCAAAGTGGCGGCGGTTTCCAATGTCGGCAAGGGGTTAAACCATACCGGCAGCATGACGATTGGCCGCATGATGTTGGCGGCGGACATGACGCTTGCCGTGCAAAACGAAGTTATTGTGGAGGACGCCGTTTCTGTGGAGAACATCAGGTTCAAACTGCAAGGGCCCGGTGTGTTACGCAGCAACGTGATTCTCGACAACAGCACTTTGGAGATTCTGGACAGCCTCAGTTTGGCAGGAAATCTGGAGCATCGGCGTTCCTCCACGATCCAGATCAATAGTGGTGCGATCTTGACAACGGGTGGGGAGGCACCCATTGCAGTTAATAATCAGACCCTGACGTTTGCCGGAGCAGGAACGCTGGCGAATGCCCAAGCCGTTGTGCTGAACGACAACGCCAGCCGCTTGGTGTTTTCCGGAGCGAACACGGTGGACAACGTGACCGTCAACGCCGTTCCAGACGTGGGTGCAGGTTTGGTGGTGCAGGGCGCTGCTCCCGGCAGCACGGTGAACACGCTGACGCTGAATACAGCCAGCCGCGTCACGGTCGAGACCGGAGCCAAGCTGAAGGTGGCCAATGCGCTCACGGTTCCGGAGGACGGCATGACCTTGGGCGGAGCGGGAACGCTGCAAGCGCACAACACCCTGCGGCTCAACGGCCCGCTTGCAGTGACGGACAGCACCGTTGTTTTGGAGGGGGTGGCCGTGGAGTTGGGTGCGGACTTGACGGTTGGAGGCTCCGGAAGTCTGAAAACGGACAGCGCCACCGAGGTGACGTTGCTCGATAACGCCACGCTCTCTGTACCTGAGTCAGTGGTGTTGAAGAGTCTTGCTGTGGACAGCCATACCCTGACGTTGGACAACGTGACGGGGTTGACGGTGCAGGAGACTTTTGCTCTGAACGGCAGCGCAGGATTGCAGAGCGGTCTTGCGGATTTGATCTTCCACGGCGCGGTGAGCGTCAGCAACGGCGGTCTGCAACGCGAGGGCGGCGACCTCACGCTGAACGCGGGTGGTAGTTTCGCAAACGGTCTCAACTTGGACAACGCCACACTGACGCTCGGCGGCGACCTGGCGCTTTCCGGAGCAGTGCGGACGAATGCCGACACCACCCTGTCGCTTGGCGGCAACGCCCTCTCCTTCAGCGTGGTGGATTTAAGAACGGATGGGTCTCTCGATTTGTCTGGAACGATCTTCGATAACCAAACCACGCTCAGCTTGCGGGGCGACACCCCGCTCACGCACGACGCTCCGTTTGTGTTGCGCTCGCTGGCATTGGCGGGGCGCACCCTCACGCTGCAAACGACGACCACCGACCTGACTGTGCTGGATGCGCTCGTGCTGGACAACGCCTCCGATCGGCTCGTCAAGAACGATGCTGACCTGATTCTGCCACAACCGCTGCAACTCTCCCGCGGGCAACTCGTCTCCACGGGCGGCACCCTGCGTCTGGAGCAGGGAGCAACGCTGGACGGCACGGCAACACTGGACCTCACCGCAACGACCGTCGAACTCTCCGGAGGGTTGCAGCTTGACAACGCCACGGTCGCCACCACTGGCGTGACGCTGCGGTTGCTGGACTTCGCTTCCCTGAGCCGCAAAGGGGAGGTGCAGATTTCAGGTTTGGAAATTGGGGAATACGGCTTGGCATTGCTCGCTGCGGACAATGGTTCCGCCAGCGAAAACACCCATCTGCTCATTTCTGAACCCTTGGTGGTCACCTCAGCATCAGGGGATGCTCGGCAGGGCATGGACACGGGGGCGCAAAGCCTCACGTTGCAGGACTCCGCCACCTTCGTTTCCAGCGGAATCCGCAGCAGTGGAGGGGACGTGACCTTGCAGGGGGCCGTTGCCATGACCAACGGCAGCGTGGAAGCCACAGGCGGAACCCTGACCTTTGCATCCGGAGGCTCTGTGGCGAGCCTGCTGCTGGACAACGCCACCCTCGTCTTGAATCAGGATTTGACGATCACGGACAATTTGACGACGGCAGGGGTCGAGCCGACGCTGCAACTGCACGGCGGAACGCTGGATGTGTCGGGGGCAGGGGTTCAGGTGCAGCTCGGCACGAACTTGGTGCTGGACAATGTTTCGACCAGCGAAAACACGTCGTTGCGCCTGACGGCAGATGCCACGCTCTCCCGCGCCGCGCCCTTCACGCTGGGCAGCGTCGCTTTGCAGAATCACGCGCTCACGCTTGCTTCGCCCACCACGGACCTGACGGTTTCCGGAGCGGTGGCGTTTGACAATGCGTCCTCCCGGATCGTCACCCAAGGGGCGGACCTCACGCTTGCCTCCGCTCTGGCCCTCAACAACGGCCAACTCACCTCCAGTGGCGGCACCCTGACTTTGGCGCAGGGGGCGACACTGGACGACGGAGCGCTGTTCGACCTCACGGGCAGCACCGTCGAACTGACGGGTGCCCTGAAGCTTGGCGGTGCCACCGTGACCACGGACAACACCTCGGTCCTGCGGCTGCAAGCGGCCTCCAGCTTCTCCAGCACCGACAACCTCACCCTGGGGACGCTCGACCTGAACGGCTATCCCTTCACGTTTGAGACCCCGGACACGCATCTGATTTTGACCAATCCGCTCACCGTCGAGTCGTCGGCCTCCTTTGACACGAAAACAGGAAGCCTCACCCTCAACGGAGCAACGACGCTTCGGGAGAACAGCAACCTGCAATCCAGTGGCGGCGCTCTCGTTTTCAATAACACCCTGACCCTGGACAACGCCAGCCTGCTCTCTGATGGCGGCAGCGTGACACTGGCGCAGGGAGCGACCATCACCGACGGCGAACTACAACTCTATGGCACCCGTCTAACATTTGGCGCAGAGGACGTGTTGCTGACGAACAACAGCACCCTGCGCTTGGACGCTGAAAGCTCATTGACTTCCGACGGTGCGGCGCTTCGGATGACCGGAGGTGCGTTCGAATTCGGGGGCACCTTTGACTTCGCTGATGTGTACTTTGACAATGCGACAGTCCTGCAACTCAACGCCGCTGCAAATATCTCCCGAAACGCACCTCTGGGCATCGGCGGGCTGAACCTCAACGGCCACGCGCTTACACTGGAAACCGCAACGACGGACCTGAGCATCAATTCGCCACTCGACCTCAATCAGTCCGGCTCGCAACTGATCACGAAGGCAGCGGACCTCGTTTTGCCGTATCCGCTGCAACTGAACTCCGGAACACTGACCTCAACGGGCGGAACCCTGACGTTGGCCCAAGGCGGAATCTTGGGCAATAGCGCGACGCTGGATGTGCGTGGCACCACGCTGGAATTGGCGAACTCTTTTGCCGCTGAAGCCGGTTCCCTCCAAACCGATGACGCGACGGTGTTGAAGTTGTTGGACAACACCACGCTCAGTTTCAATGGACAGAAGCTTTTCAAAGCACTGGAGCACAACAGCCGGACGCTGACGTTGGGGACCGCCGACACGCATTTGGAATTGATTGACCCGTTAATTCTGAGTGCGATGGCCCTGCACACCCAGGAGGGCAGTCTGAGCCTGCAAGGCGCGCTCACGCTCGACAATGGTTCCTTGCTCGACTCGACCAGCGGCACCCTCACACTAGGCGGCACGGCAGACAATTTGTCCCGGATTGCTCTGCCCGGAACCACTCTGGTTCTCCAAGACGATCTCAGCATTTCCGGAACGCTGACCACAGGTGCAGGCACGGTCTTCCAGCACAACGGCTTCGCCCTGAATCTCTCCGGCGGCACCTTGGAGCTGGGAGGTGATCTCAATTTGTCTGGTACGGTCACGGACAACGCGACACGTTTTCGTTTGCTCACTGACGTTTCTCTTGAGAGTCAGGGCACCACCAGCCTTGGCGACCTCGACCTCAACGGCTTCGCCCTCACGGTCTCGATGCCGACTCTCAGCATTTCTGAACCGCTCTCGCTAGAAACCTCTGGAGAAAGACTGGTGGCCGGACAATCCAATGTCCACCTCAGTGAACATTTGAGCCTCGATGCGGGAGAACTCTCTTCGACAGGCGGCACCGTCACCCTGGCCGCACCCGCCAGTTTGGGCGATTCCGGAGTCCTCGACATTCAGGGGGGCACCTTGGAGTTGACGGAATCCCTCAACGTTGGCGACGGCACGTTGAATACCAGCGGAGCCACTGTGCTACTGCTCGACAACACCACGCTCTCCAGCAACAACGCCCTGAGTGTTGGAACGCTGGAACTGGACGGGAATTCCCTGAGTCTGGCTTCAGCCAGTACAGACCTGACCATCGAGAACGCCCTTACCCTCGACAATGGTTCCATCCTGCACACGGGCGGCGCAGACCTGACGCTTGTTGCTGCGGTCGATGTGCAGGGCGCTCTTCACTCTTCTGGCGGCACCTTGGCCTTCCAAGAAGGAGGCGTGGTTACCGGAATCCTGAGCGCGGACAACTCCACCCTTGCATTGACAAAAGCGAACCTCACCGTCACCGGACTCCTGCAAACCAACGGTGGCACGACGCTGACCGGTGCGGATTTGCTCAAGCTCTCGGGCGGAACGCTTGAGGTGGCAGAGAGCCTGACACTCGATGAAGTTACGACGGATGAAGCAACGACGCTGAGGCTGTCTGCCGACACGACACTGGTGCGAGACTCCCCCTTCACTGTGGGGCGAGTGGAACTTGACAACCACACGCTCACACTTGGTTCCAACACCACTGATCTGACGGTTGATCACCCGTTGCCCACTGAGGGCAACACTTCCGGAGGAATCAATGTTGGTGCCGCCGCTTTGACCTTCACCGGAACCTTGGACCTCCGGGTCGCCCGCCTCACGTCCACCACAGGCACCCTCACGCTGGCTTCCGGGGGAACGCTTGCTGAAAACGGCCTGCTGGATGTCGGTGCTGGAACTGTTGTGCTGGGTGGAGATTTCAGCAAGTCCGGCGGCAGTCTGCTGACCGATAACGCCACGCTGGAATTACAGGCAGACCTTGTTGTTGCGAGCGATGATCCGCTCTCGCTGAAGACGGTTGCCCTCAACCAACGTGCGCTCACGTTGGGCGAACCGACTCCTTCCCTGACGCTTTCCGAACAGCTCATCCTCGACAACCCCAACAGCCGGATCGTGCAGGGAGCGGCGGAACTGCACCTCAACGGTGGCATCCGCTTGGATTCCGGAGGCACCCTCCGGCTCACGTACGCTCTGGACACCGGCTCCGGCAGCATCCAACTCAACGGCGGTCTGCTGGCCGTGGACAACAGCACCACGCTCGCCTCTTCCCTCCGGCACGAGGATTCGTCCACCATCGAGGTGGCGGCGGACGCAACGCTGACCTACAGCGGTGCGGGCTTCGGCATCGGAAGCCACACGCTGACGCTTCAAGGCGGTGGGAGTTTCGCCAATCAGGAAAACATCACTTTGGATGATCCAGATGGTCAACTGACGCTTTTGGGCATCACCGTGGACAACGTGACCGCCAGCGCGAATAGCAAGGGGGTGCGGGTAGACAATGCCTCAACGGTGAACCACCTTGCTGTCAGCGATCTCACCCCGCTTGCCATCGCCTCCGGGGAGACGCTTTCCGGAAAGGTCACGGTCGTTTCCGGAGGCACCCTGCAACTGTCCGAGGACGGAACGTTGGCCTCAGACGTCACCTTGGCGGGCGGGACTCTTGCTGTTGCAGAATCCCTGACAATTTCGGGAACGCTGGTGTCGGCGGGAGCTGCCACTGTGGAGGTCGCCGACGGCAAGACGCTGAGTCATTCGGGTGGAGGATTAGACCTTGGACCACACACGCTGACGCTTTCCGGAGGTGGCACCTTCGACAACACCGACAACCTGACGCTGAACGATCCCGCCAGTCTGCTGGTGCTGAGTGAGGGCACGACACTTTCTCGCCTGAGAGCGAATGCTCCAAGTGACGCAGGCAAGGGCTTGCAGATCACCGGGAAGGGGAATTTCGTGAGTCACCTGCACCTCAGCGACAACCTGTCGGTGAACTCGACCGATCCCCTTTTGCTGGACGACCTCACGGTTGACGCGGCACTCACGCTCTCCAGCAACCAAGACGTCAACACCGGAACCTTGTGGTTGCTCGACAACGCGGATCTGAGCTTGGGCACCACAAGCATCACTTTGACGGTGACTGACCCCGTGACGGTTGGCAATGCCCAAACACTGCGCAACAGTGCTGGCAATTTCGCATTTGACGGCGGGAGCACTTTATTGAGTGGTGGCGAATTGGTGGCTCAAGGGGGCAGCGTTTCCGGCAATCTCAACCTCAGCGGCGGGCAGTTGACCGTTGTGCAGAATTCCGTTTTCTCCGGGGACTTGACTCACAGCGAATCTTCCACGATCACGGTGGCTGTCGATCAGGAATTGAACTACGGAGGTGCGGCGCTGGAGATTGGTGCCAAGACTCTGACGTTGGCGGGGGGTGGGTATTTCCGGAACGACAATCCCATCCGGCTGGATCAGGGGAGCAGTGAATTACACCTGCAAGACATTGAAATCTACACTGTGGCGGTGTCGGCGGCACTTTCGGAAGGAGGGCAACTCCGGGTGGCCGGAGCTTCGGAATCCACCCTGCACACGTTCCAGCTTGGCGAGCTCGCCACCCTTGCTCTCGATGATGACCGAACCCTGACACTAAAGAATCCTCTGTCCGTGCCCCCGCAAGGGTTGGTGCTGGCCGGTTCTGGAACGCTTGCTCTGGAGCAAGACTTGACCCTGCAAGGTGATCTGAGTTTGGCTTCCGGAGCGGGTGCTCGCCTTGACGTAACCGGGATCCAGCTCAACATGGGAAGCGATCTCAATCTCCAAGGCGGGACGCTGCTGACGGACAACGACACCAACGTGTATTTGCAGAAGGTCGTCACTCTGACCACCGGACAGGGGCATCTGCTCGGCAAGCTCACCACGGAAGCCCCGGAGTTTCTGCTGACGCTTGGAAATTTCACGGATTCGGGAGGAGTGCTGCAAAAGACCATTGTGAAAGTGGCTCGGCAGATCGCGGTCAGCATCCCCTGTCCTCAGTCACTTCCGGTCACTCCGAAAGATCAGGTCGAGTTGCTGGGCGGTGTGATCATCGAGGCGAACGGGGAATTGTGTATTGATAGCTGGCGGCTGGGCGAAATCGAACTCAATGGCGGCACCTTGCAGGTGGATGCCGACACCACCATTGACAACTCCAGCATCCTCGTCTTGGATTCCTCCACGCTTCGCATTGCCGAAGCAACCCGTCTGACCTACCAAGGTTCTACAATCCGTTTAGGAGTCCATACCTTGGCTTTGGAAGGAGGGGGCACTCTGACCCTCAATGAAGATGCCAGCAATCCGCTCACGCTTGACGAGGTGGCCGGATCGCTGCTGTTTTCAGGAGACCGTTCAAGCACAGTCAGCCATCTACGGATTGCGGCAGGGGATGCCGCAAGTTCACCTTCGGTGCAGCTCATGAGCAGTGGCAAGATTGAAACGTTGCTGCATGAGCGTTCCTCCCGGATCATCTACGATTCCGACCAAACCCTGACCATCACGCAGGGGTTGACGGTGCTTGCTGAACACGTCATGGACCTTTCAAGCTCGAAAGGCGGCGCAGTGCTGGCCTTGGGAGACAACCTGACCGTTTCTGGAACCCTGAGGCTCAACACCTCAGCGACAATTGACAACGGGACGCTGGCCCTCAGCGGAGGGAGGCTGGAGGTTGGAGAGGATGTGAGCATCACTTCCGACCTCACGAATCTGGACAATTCGACCGTGCAGATTGCTGCTGGCATGACCCTGAGCCACTCGGGCGCTGAACTCAACATTGGTCCTCACACGTTGACGCTCACGGGCGGGGGGACGTTTGCCAACACAAACCACCTGACGCTGGACGACCCAGCCAGTGTGCTGGAACTCGACAACGTCGCCCACGTCTCCAAGGTGGCGATTCCGGCTGAATTGGAAAGCGGGAAAGTCGAAGTCCTTCAGGACACGAATCTGCAAACGCTTTCACATGCTGGCTCCTCTCGGATTGAGATTGCGAACGAAAAAACTCTGACGGTCAGCGCAGCCACTGAAATTCCACCGGGGAAATCGCTGCAACTGATCGGGGCTGGTGGGACGCTAAGCCTTGCAGACACGCTCACCCTCTCCGGCACCCTGCACTTCGTTGCGGAGGGAACGCTGAACAACGGCACCCTGGCTCTCAACGGGGGCCTTTTGGACGTTGATGAAAATACGACGATCACGACCAATCTCAACCAGCTTGGTGACTCGGTTGTCAATGTCGCCTCTGGAAAAACCCTGACGTATCTGGGCAGTGCTTTGGACATCGGGTCAAATGAGCTGACCCTTTCCGGAGGCGGGACGCTTGTTAATCCGAACGACTTCCGTTTGAGCGATCCGGCCAGCGTCTTGAATTTGAGCGGCATGGCCGAGTTGGAGAGTGTGGCGATTCCGGAAGTGCTGACCACGGGCAAGCTGACCGTGGACAACCACACGGGCATCAAAAGGCTTTCGCTTGCTGGGTCTGCCCAATTTGACCTCGCCGATGATATTCGTCTGAGCGTGGACGGAGCCTTTGAGGTGCCGTCCGGACGGTCCTTGGAATTGATCGGAAACAGAAGTTCCTTGAGCTTGAACAACACATTGACGCTTTCCGGAACACTGAAGTTTGCGGGGCCGGGCAACGTCTTGGATAACGGCACCCTGCTTCTGAATGGTGGGGCACTGGAGGTGGAGGACAACACGACAATCACCGCCAACCTCACCCAGCAAGCCGACTCGTCCATCAGCGTCCTTGCGGGCAAGACACTGGTGTATCCGGGGGATGCTTTGGAGATTGGCTCTAACCGACTGACGATCTCCGGAGGGGGAGTTTTGGGGAATGAGAACAATCTGGTTTTGAATGACCCCAGCAGTGTGTTGTCGCTCAACGGCATCGCCAAGGTGGCGAAGGTTGCGGTGACGGGTGCCCTCACGCAAGGGAAGCTGGCAGTCACTGAAAATGTCCTCGTTGAAACGCTGCTGCATTCCGGGTCTTCCCGCATTGACATTGCCGCTGGCAAGCAATTGACGGTGGCGGAACCCGTCTCCGTCCAGTCCGGTCAGTCGCTGGAACTGGTGGGTTTGGGTGGCGGAACCTGGGTTCACGACAACCTGACCCTTTCCGGGACGTTGAAAATCAGTGCCGCCGACACCACGCTGGACAACGGCACGGTGATTCTCAACGGCAGCCTCTTGGACATTGACGAAAACACCACAATCTCCTCGGACCTTGTACACGAGGCTGACTCGACCGTGGATGTGTTCACCGACAAAACCCTGACCTACTCTGGTGCCCCACTGAAGATCGGCAGTTCGGCGCTGACTCTGATCGGGGGTGGGCGCATCGCCAATGCCAACGAACTGGTGATGAACGACCCGATTGGTGTGCTGACCCTCGATGGCATTGCCGAGGTGGAGCAAGTGACCGTCACCGGAGTGCTGGAAACAGGGAGATTGAACGTGTTTCAGGATGCCGTCATCCAGACGGTTGTTCATTCCGGTTCTTCCAAAGTGAATTTCGACAAAGGAATCCGGTTAACGGTGAGTGAAGCCTTTGAGGTTCCCTCCAGTCAAACAATGGAACTGGTTGGTTCCGGAGGCACCCTTGCGTTGAGTGACAACCTGACGCTCTCGGGAACCTTGCGTTTCAGCGGCTCGGACAACACCATGGACAACGGCATCTTGGTACTCAACGGTGGCCTCTTGGCGGTTGAAGAAGACGCTTCGATGAGCTCCGGACTCGTGCATCAGGCCGATTCAACGGTGAGCGTGTTTACAGGAAAGACGTTGAATCACTCTGGCGAAACATTCGGAATCGGCCCACGGACGTTGACACTCACAGGCGGCGGGACGCTGGTGAACTCCAACAGCCTGACACTGGACAACCCGGCCAGTGTGTTGAAGCTCGACGGTCTTGCCCAAGTCTCCAAGGTGGCGGTGACAGACAATCTGACCGAGGGCAAGCTCGTGGTCACTCAGCCTGCTGTCATTGAGACGCTTTTTCATTCCGGATCATCCCGGATCGCTCTTGCCGAGGGAGTTGGATTGAGTGTAAACGAAGCGTTTGAGGTGCCTGTCGGCCAGTCGCTGGAATTGATCGGAACCGGAGGTTTCCTGTCCTTGGACGACACGCTGACGCTTTCCGGGACACTGAAGTTCAGCGCACCGGAAAACACGTTAAACGGCGGCAATCTGCTCCTCAATGGCGGAAAGTTGAACGTTGACGAGAACGCAGCAATTGCTTCCGACCTTGCGAATCAGGCCGATTCAACGGTGGACGTGTTATTCGGGAAGACCCTGAGTTATTCCGGGGCTTCACTGAATGTTGGTGGTCATCGGCTCACTCTCACGGGGGACGGAACCTTCTCCAGTTCCAATGCACTGGTTTTGAATGATGCGGACAGTGTGTTGAAGCTTGATGGGCCGACAGAAATTTCACAGGTGGAGGTTTCCGGGGTATTGACCAGCGGCAGTGGTAAGCTGGAAGTCGCTCAGGATGTCGTGATTCAAACGCTTTCGCATCCGGGATCGTCCCGCATTGACCTTGCCGAGGGGAAGCGGTTGACCGTGAGAGAAGCGTTTGAGGTGCCCGCCAACCGGGAGATGGAGCTAGTGGGTGCCGGAAGTGGGGTCACGTTGAACGAGGCACTGACGCTTTCAGGAACGCTGAGACTCCAAGTGCCCAATCTCACACTGGACAACGGGTCGGTGGTTCTCAGCGGAGGCAGTCTTGAGGTGGACAACAACACAACGATTACCTCGGACCTTCAGCATCTTGGCGACTCAACCGTGAATGTTCGTGCAGGAAAGACGCTGACTTACACAGGTGCGGAAATAGAAATTGGTCCACGGACCCTGACCCTTGGCGGTAACGGCACGCTTGAGAGTACGGACAACCTGACGCTGAATGATCCGGATAGTGTCCTGAAACTCGATGGTGTCGCCCAAGTCTCCAAGGTGGCAGTGACGGACAATCTCACCGACGGCAAGTTGGAGGTTGTTCAGGATGCCGTCATTCAAGCGCTTTCGCATTCCAGTTCCTCCCGGATCGATCTTGCCGACAGTCGGCAGTTGACCGTGAGGGGGGCTTTTGAAGTTCCGTCCGGACACTCGCTGGCCCTTGTCGGCACGGGTGGCGGCACCTTGGCTTTGTCGGATAATTTGACGCTCTCTGGAACACTGAGATTCGAGGCATCCGCCACGGTGGACAACGGCACGGTGGTTCTTGCGGACGGCCTTGTCGAAGCCTTTGCTGATGCTGCTATTTCCTCACGGTTGGTCAATCTTCAGGACGGCACCCTTCAGGTCGTAAAAGGGTACACGCTCTCCCTCTCCGGAGGCGAAATCCCCATCGGCGCCTCCTCTCTGCAACTCTCTGGAGGGGGCGAGGTCGCCAACGGCGATCCGGTGATCCTGGACACCTCCGACAGCATCCTCAAACTCTCCGGGACTCAACTCCAAAGGCTGTGGGTTGCCGCCGATCCGAATGCCGGGTTGGGAGAGGTTGCGGTCGAGGAGGACTCCACGGTTGCCGAGTTGCTGCACGAGCAGACCTCCCGGTTCCGGATTGGTGAAGGCAAGACTCTGACGTTGGGGGACAACAACACGATTCCCGCAAACACCGTCATGGAGTTCGTGGGCGAGCCGGACGGAGCCTTGGCCTTGGACGGAACACTGCACATCATGGGCGAACTGCTGTTGCGGGATGCCTTGAGGGTGGTGGATGCTGAGGAAACTTCTGGCGTTCTCTCGCTTGACGGCGGACAGTTCAGCATCGAACCGACCAATGCAGGGGACAACATCACTGTCACGAGCGAGGTTGATCTGGAATTAACCGAGGACTCTGCAATCAAAGTCGCCGAAGGTTCGACCTTGCTCTATCTGGGAGAACCCCTGCAGCTCGGTGCGTTCACGCTCACGCTTGACGGAACGGGCCAATTGACCACCAGCCTTGTTCAGGCCGCTTCAGAAGCAACGGTCCTGATTGTGTTGAGTGACGCGCAGAGCCGGTTGATCCTTCAAGATGCAATTCACCTGAATCGAGTCGAGGTGACCACAGACAGTGCTGAAGGTCGCGGAATCGTGGTCAATGCGACCGCAGCGAAGGTTGATTTACTGAGCTTGCTGGCCAACCTCGAATTGTCGTTTGCTGATGAGTACAATTTGTTGGTCGGTGAACTCGACATCCGCAACGGTGTCCGAGAAATCAAGGTGATCGGAAATCTCAAGGGGCGGGTGTATGCTGGAAAACTCTCTCTCCAGCAAGGGCCATCCGCACAGACCTTTGTGGTGGATTCTCAGAATATGATCGTTGATGAGCCGGTCACGGTGGAAACTCCGGGGCTGCTTGAAACCCTTGGGGAAATCGCCTTGGAGTTGGAGATGTACTTGAACGCTTCCGGGAGCGTTAATCTGAACGGAGAGATTTCCTCCCCGCTTTACCTTCAGGGAGGAACGATCTGTATCCTGACGGGTGCTCAGCTCAGAAAACCCGTAACTGTGCTTGCCAGCAGCACAATATATATTGCTCCGGGGCAAACCCTGTCCTACCTCCCAAGCACTCCAACGCCTCTTGATGTTGGAGGAGCGACCCTCACCATTCGTGGGGGAGGAACCCTTGCCAATGCCCCAGATAGTCTCGTGCGCCTCAACTCCGAGGCAAGCGTCTTGGTACTGATGGAGGACGGAACACGGGTGCAGCAAATCGCCCTGACCAATGCGCTTCCCGGTGCAAGCCTCCGCATTGCCGACAGCACGCCCCATGCTTGCAGTGACAACGTTTCCGGCAGTTCAACCCTCGCTTTGGTGATTGACAACCTGACCCTTGCCGGAAGTGGAACCTTGGCTCTTGGAAACGCAGAACTGGCATTGCTTGCTCCCTTCCACCTTGCGGATGGAAACTCCCTTGAGCTTGCAGGAAATGATGGGCAACTCCGGCTGTCCTCGACGGGCATCAACGAGGTTGAGGGAGCGACGTTGCTGCTTTCTGGAGCGACTACTCTGAACCAAGGAGCGATCTCGTTCTCCAACGAGGCGGTTCTGCAAGTAAACGGGGTGGGAGCGTTACGACAATTGGCGGTGAAAATGAGTGACACCACCCTTGAGGTGAATGAGGGGCAAACCTTGAGCTTTGACAACACGACACTGCGAAGTCGGGGAGCACTCAACAAAACCTCCGGAGGAGTACTAGTGTTGGATCAATGGATTCTTGAGGACAACAGTTCCCTCACCTCCGATGCGTCCATTACGGTGAACCAACTCTCGCTTTCAGGGAAGGCACTCAACCTGCTAAGTGAGTTCACCCTCTCCATTCAAGACAATGTCTCGCTGGCATCAAGCGAGCATTTGGGCTCCGGACCCGGCAGCATCAAACTACAATCCGGCCTTGTCGTGCGCGGAGGTCATCTTGGTAGCACGGGAGGAACAATCACGATTCAGGAAGGGATCGTGTTTGAGGACGGGACACTGGAACTGACCGATTCAATCGTTGAAATCGGAGGTAAGTTCGAGAAAACGGGCGGGGCCAGCGACTTGAGTGGCACCACACTCCAACTCTCCGACAACCTCACGCTTGAGAGCAACGAGGTCTTGGAGGTCGAATCCTTGGACTTGAATGACTATGCCCTGACCCTCGCCTCCGCAACGAGCCATTTGACCGTCAAGCAGCCGATCACCATTGACGCGGTGTCGGAAGGAATCTCGACAGGCGAGGCCGACCTCCGCATTCATGTGGACGAGGGGGGCGCTTCCCCAAGTCTGAGCATCAGTTCGGGATTCCTGACCTCCAGTGGTGGAGAATTCAGTGTTTATGGGGTATCGTCCCTCTCCGGCTCCGGCGTGTTGAACTTGGACAACAGCACCCTCACCTTGGAAGATCGTTTTGAACAATCCGGAGGAACGCTTGGACTGAACTCACCGGAGTTATATTTGCGGGACAACCTGACTTGGGTGACGACCAGCGCGGTCGCCCTGACGAATCTTGACCTGAACGGTAAGCAACTCGCTTTGGGGTCAAGTGCTTCGGACTTGGAGGTGGAACAGCCCTTTACCTTGTCCAGTGACGAAGCCCTGAAACTCAATAAGGCGGATGTGACCCTGAAATCCGTGGCCATCTTTGACAACGGGAGTCTGACCTCTTCTGGAGGATTCTTGATCTTGGAAAACGGAGGCAGCCTGAACGGGGCCGAAGTGACAATCGAGAACGGCGAACTGCAACTTGGCGCAGATTTCGCCATGACTGCGGGTTCTCTCCAAACGGACGATGGTACAACCCTCCGGCTGGCAAACGACCTCACCCTCACGGGGCACGAAGGGTTTGCATTTGCAGGCCTCCAGCTTGATAACCACCTCCTGACGCTGGGGTCCGACAACTCGAGTTTGACCATTGGCAATGCCTTCGAGATTGATGTGAACGAGGGCATTCTCACCCAAGGCGCCGATTTTTCAGCGCAAAGTACAACGATGATCACTGGAGGAACGCTCAGTTCAACAGGTGGAACCCTTCAGTTTGACGATACCCTCACCCTCCAATCCGGCACACTCGACAGCACCAACAGCACGGTTGTGTTAAACGGAAATTTGGTGAAAACCGGTGGTACTTGGGTGTCCTCCGGAACCACGCTGAGTCTCGACGAAAATGATGTCACCCTCCAATCAGACACGGGGCAAACCTTCATGGCCCTAGAACTTGGCGACCAACTGTTGACGCTCGGTTCTGCAACCACGGATCTGACGATTCAAACTACCGTCGCTTGGGACAACGATGGTGAGGGTGTGGATTATGGTGTTGCCGACCTGACCTTTGAGGGACAACTGACCATCACGGACGGAAAACTGGTTGGCTCCGGAGGAACCTTGACCTTCAAGGAGGCTCTGGAAATGGAAGGTGGCTCCATCACGGCGGAGAATGGAGCCATCCGCTTGAGCGCGTGCACAACGTCCAGTTTTGGAGATTCTGCCATCATGCTCCTCACGGATGTCGAATTCTCATCCGGGGATACAGCGGCATCGTGTGACAGCGGCACGTATGGCACCGCAATTGTGAAGCTGTTGGGCGAGCCGGATTTGAGCAGCGAAAATGGGACAATTTCCTACATCCACCTGTTTCCGGACAATGACTCCGCAGGAACGATCAGCACCGATCTGGATACCCAAACGGACAACCTGCAGGGCTTCGACAATGGCTCCTACAATGTTAATGCCAGCGGAATTTACCACAGCATGACGAGCAACAACCTGTTGCTCTCAGAGAGCGACACTACGATCTCGGCACTCTTGGACATGAAGCTGCTGAGCCGCCCAAGTTTGGATGCGGAGGTGACCGTGGAACTGACCAGTTTGGAGCCGGGAGAGTTGGAGATGAGCACTGACCAGACCAATTATTTCTCGAACCTCTCGCTGACCTACCTGCCGGAAACTTGGAACCAGACGCAAACCGTCTATATCCGGGGCAAAGACGATGATGTGGCGGACGGAGACCGGGAGGCACGGGTCATTGGGTATTCGCATTCAACAGAAGACACGAGGTACCAATCCACGTTCAATGCCGATGGCACGGTGACTCGTGCCATGCATGCGTTTAAGTACACGTTTATCAACGTCAACGATGACACTGCTCCCGGACGCTCCCCCACCGCACTCATTGGAGACGACCAGAAGATGAACGAAGCGACACGGGTGATGCTTGACGGCTCGGGGTCATACGATCCGGACACCGATGGTTACATCGTCAAATACACTTGGAGTCTGGTCGGAAGGTACACCGCCACAGAGCAGGCTGATGGCTGTGTCCTTTACGCCAGCAGCACGGAGAACATCACGCTTTGTGGAGTCAACGAAAGTCTGGCCTACTTTACCGCCCCGACCATTTCCGGAGGAGACAAGATCTTGTTGTTCAATCTGGAAGTGATGGACAACACTAAGGCAACAGGCTATGCCTCCACCGTGATCACGGTGATTGATACGGTTGAGCAGTCTGTTGGCGCCGCAACCGTCAGAGTGCCCAAGGGCACCGCCGTGGACAATTCCACCGAAGGTGTTTTGATCATCACACCTCGAGGGGACAACCCCAACCAAAACAGCATCTCCGAAAGCGCATCAGGGGGAGTGCTCAACGAGATCAAAGATTCCAGCGGCAACCTGCTGAGTGAAATGTCTCTGCCGCAGGGCACCGAAGTCAACATGAACCGGGATGCCTCTACGACAGTTGCGATCACGCGGGCCGACGGCACCAGCTTGAGTGCAAATATGAGGGCGGATGGAACGGTCATGCTGGGAGTGACCGGTGGGGCGACCCTGAAATCTGGGGTCGGTTCGACTGTAACAATCAATGCGGATGGCTCTTCAACGGTGAATGCGAGTTCCGGGGGGTCGCTCATCAGCACCACTTTCAATGCGGATGGCTCCAGCGTTCTGAGCCTGACTCCCTCGACCACTGGGGTCTTTTGGAAAAGGGAAAAAGGAAAGGAGGCAGGACGCAGTGCAGCAGCAACGGCGAGTCAGGGTTCGGTGACGCTGAGTGTGGCTTCCGGGGTTTCGGTGGCGGTGAGTACTACCGACAACATCACGGCCACAGCAAGCACCGCCACGGTGGATAATGGCACGGGACTGTTGACGGCCACCATCAACACCAACTCAAGCTCTCAGGTCCGCTTCGACAACGGACCGGTTACGACACAAGCCTGCTTTGAGGATTCGCCCATCTCCTTCTGGAGTCCTCTCCGTTCGTCCAGCGATAATACCACGCGGACCAATCTTGTTTGTGAGAGCAAGGGTTATACGGCCACTGAGGCCCTTAGCCTCAGCGTTGACGATGGTTCCATGTCCATTACGACCACTGCTTCCAATCAAACGGTGACGAGTACCGTCAGTAACACTGGAGTGACCACCACCATCCAAGAAGCCAGCGGCAGCAGCAGTATCTCCGGTCCTTTGGGAACCACGGTTTCCCACTCCAACGCTCACACGACCTTCTCCTCGTTCCAGAGCGACAACTACACCGTTTTGGTTTCCGTCACCAACGATGGCATGGTCGAGGCCATGGCCCGGCAGAACCAAGGCACCAATCCCTCCCTCTATCTGCCAAAATTGGAATCCGGCAGTACGGTGAGTTGGGACAGTGCCTCGCAAAAACTGACCATGCAAACTCCGCTCAGTAGTGCAACAGGGCGTACTTCCGGAAGATCAGCCTTCCGGGGCAGCAATATGCTGTCAGAACTGACACCAATCTATGCTCAGTCTGGCTTGCTGGTGGGAACCGACGTCACCACTGGAGAGCCTGTTTTTGTGAGCGGTACTGGAAACCTGCTCATCGAACAGAAACTCGACAATCAAAGCCAAGACAATCAATCCACGATCCAAATGAGTTCCGGGTCAGGAAATGTACGCACAGGGAGCGGGCAGAGCCGGAGTTTGTCCGGCACGATGACGGTGAGCAACGTTCCAAAGCAGGTCAGTGTATACCTCGGAAACAACCTGATTGCCTTGCCTTCCTACACGACGGTTCAACCCTCGGAGTTTGAGCGTAAATTTGGAAGCTACTCCTCCGTTGCCGTGCGGCGCAACGGCAAGTGGTACTTCTACGCGAGTGACAATGCAACCAAATCTAAGAAGACAAACGACGGATTTGTGGAACTGACTTCTGCCATTTTGCCCGGAGAGGGTATCTGGGTGGAAGCGGCAACCTCGACCAATCAGGTCACGTTGGAGGTGGAAAACGCTGGGGGCTACGAAGGGCTTGCCCAACTGACGCGCTTGACGGATGAGTGGACCCTCGTTGGGGCGTCTCAGCAATACTCGACCAGCCAGATTGTCACGGCAGCAAACTATGACCGGGACAAGGGGGATGATGACAACTCTTTGGGCATACTGGATTCCGGGGGGAACTGGCCGCCAACCCAAGGAAGCCTGAACAGTTTTACGGTAGCCCAGACAACGGGTAGCCTAGCGGCATTGTTGTTGCTGATGACAATGGCTTTGGTGAATCGCCCTCGCTCAAGGGTGGTCGCCCGGTTCCGTGTCGGCTTGGCCGGAGGGATGGCGGTTGCGATTTTGGTGGCCTGCGGTGATCCCAGCGGTAGTTCCTCCAATTCCAGTTACACCGCCACCAGTGCCGAGCGGGTCCACTCGCTCTGGAGGTTGTGTACCACCTGCGTGAATTCCGACAACACGACCGGGACGTGGCAGTATTATGCACCCGACTCGTCGGTCCAGTCGGCACTGGCCACGAAGTATCCGGACTACAGCACATTCTCCTCGGTGAGTACAGGCGAGGGATACTGGGTGCGGATCAGCAAAACGGGCAATCCAAGCACGATGGCGCTGGAGTCTCCCGGATGGTCGAACTTCTAGGTGGGGTCACCCGTGTTGCGTCGTTGGATTGGGTTGGCCCTCGTCTTGCTGTTGAACATCGGCAGTAGTTTGGCGGAAACTCCCGTCAAGCTGGAGTTTGCCGACACCAATCCGAGGGGGGGAATGGTGGCGGGGATCGTGCGTATCGAGGTGCTGGAGGAACTTCCGGGAGTGGTGGAGCATGTGTTGTACTGGGGAGGAAACCCCCATAAAAAGTTGGGGAACTACCGTCCCTTGGCCACTCGCCCGGTGCCGGAAACTACGGAGGCGCCGTGGCTGCTGGAGTTCAAGAGCACCCGGGTGCCTCCAGCGGCCACTCACTTTGTGTTGCTGGTGCGGGACGCTCAAGGCCGGGAATACCCGCTTGCGAGCCTGCCGCTGCTGGATTCCGGAGTTCCCGAACAAAAAGCAGAGAACATCCGGTTCCGGAAGGATAAGTTGAGTGGGGATGTTCTCAAAGGCATGGTCCGTGTGAAACGGGCATGGGATGAGCGCGACGTTGAGCGGTACGTGGTTTACTGGGGGGACGAACCGGACCGTGTCCTGCGCAACCGTCCTAATGTCGGAACCTTTCCCAAACGAGGTTGGTGGGGTTCCCTGTGGAGCGGCATGCGGGCACCCTTCAAAACACAGGATTACCTCCTGTCGGTTGAAGAAACGCTGCCTCCGGAAGCCAAGCATCTGCTCGTTTACACAAGAAACCATGAAGGGCAGATGAGCCTTGGCGTTGCGACCTCATTGGGCATCGACCGACCTGTGAAGCAGAATGCCGTGGAGTTGCGCTTCACGAATGCCGAGCAGGAAGCGGGGCGCGTTTCGGGTGAGGTGAAACTGGTGCGCACCAAGCCGGAGACTGGCTCGGCGGTGTACAGCGTGTACTGGGGACAGGATGAGCAAACTCGGTTCGCAGGGGTGCCGCCACTCACGGAGTTTGAGATTCAAGGGTTCCGGGATGGCCTCAAGGCGCAGGAAATGCTGGTGTCTTCCCCGGATGCGACGGAGCGTCAGTTGCAAGTGACTCGCGAAGGAGGACTGCTGCGCGAGTTGGGGTACAGCATCCCCGAACGTTCCCGGATTCCGAAGGGGGCGACCCACCTGCTTGTGTTTCGGCAGCAAAAACTGTGGTTTCAGAAAACCGTGGACCGCCGACAGGGGCGTGTGCTGGCCTCCGTGCCCATCATGCCGACTGAGCAGCTCAGGACGGTTCCGAAATTGCCGGGTCCGGTTATTTTGGGAGTGTCCCCTGAATCCAATCCGGCACTTGCAGCAACGGAAGACGAGCCACCAGTTCGTCAGTGGCGGGACCGTGAGTATCGCGGGCTGGGCTTGGGAATGACCTTCTCCGGAGTGGCCGGGATTGCACTGCGCTACCATCACAACCTCACGGTGTCGTGGCAGTTGCAAGGAATGCTGGATTACACAGGCAAAGGAGTTGCAGGATTCTTTGGAACCTTGAAACTCGTGGATGATCAACTCAAGAGTGGTACCGATTCGGTGAGCAAATCCGGAGGGACGTTTGAGGTCAGCCGCACAATGGTTTCGGGTTCGCTGCGCTGGTTCATTCCGGAGTTCTTGACCTTCGGCTTGGCGGAGAATCTCTACTTTGGGTTGGTGATGGGGGGGGCGAGTGCAACCCTGAACTATGACAACTCGGTGGCAACCTACCCGAATCCCACGCGCTACCAGTATCAGGCGTCTGCAAATTTTGGGTTTATGGGACTGGACATGGGGTGGCAAGGCACAGAGAATTACTTCCTCGAAATCTCACTGATGCCTGTGGCAAAATTCGCAGAAAAAGACAGTTTTCAGGAAACGAGCATTCCGGATGAGCGGGCGTTGATGAGTTCGTTTGCAGGAGCCCAGACTCAACGTGAGTACGTCAAGGCAGGGTGGGCGGCAGCGAAGAACCCCACGCGGGTGCTGCTTGGCGTTGGGGTGGCATTTTAGGAGACGGAGTGATACGTTGTTTGGGGGGCAAGTGGATCAAGGGAGTCATCTTGTTGTTGGTTTTGGGAAGTGCCCTCGAAAGCCGGGCGGAGGAATTGAATCCGGAAACGACCGCAGTGCGTTATGTTTTCGCCAGCAGTGTGGAACCTCAGCTTTATGGATGGATTCAGGAGGAAGTCGCAGATGAGTGGTTTGACGGGGATGTTCCCAAAATTTGCCACGTCTGCGACAACGTTTACCGTCATGCGACCGATAACGGCTCCATCATCACTCGTGGCACCGAAAACATGCTCAACCGCAAGACCTTGGCGCAGCTGGTGGGAGTGGAAGCCTTTCTGACCATCATTGCCCGGCAGTACGGGGACACGTTTCGCATTGAAGCCACCCTGCATGATCTGGCGACAGAAACTCCCCGCTTTGCCCGGCATCTGGAGTGGTCTCGACCGTGGTTCGATTGAGGAATAAAATGACGATGCCATCCAGCTTCCGGAACATGGCCACTGTGGGCCTGCTCGGAATCATGCTCGCTGCTTCGCGTCTTGTCGAGGCGCAAGTGGCCGCGACGGTTATCGACAGCGCTCCCCGCAAACTCTACTCCGAGCTTTACTCCGACGAGGGAGGCAATCAGTTTCTGGTGGAGGTGTACGAAGAATCCCAGGATGGGCAAAGCCAGCTTCACTTCCGGGCTTTCAAGAACGGCTCCCTGATCACCACAAAGTCTCAGGTGGTGGCCGAGTCGCACAACTTCAGCTTCTTTGTGGACGAACAGCAGGATCGCTTGATGCGTCCGAAAGCGGAGGATTTTCTGATCAAGGTCTTCAGCCGCTTGTTTCTGGAGTCGGACGCGCGGATGCGACAAGCCATGCTGGAGGTCTTCAATGAAGAGAAGGTCGCCCAACACATCAATGAAAACCTTCAGGTGCCCCCGGGAGAAGTTGATGAGGAGGAATTGGCAAAGCTGCTGGCCCCCAACATCAAGCCGGTGGTGGACGACGAAGCTCTCGCCAAGCGCCTTTCCGGTCAGATCAAGCCGATAGTGGACGACGAGGCATTGGCGAAGCGCCTTTCCGGTCAGATCAAACCGATGGTGGACGACGAGGCATTGGCGAAGCGCCTTTCCGGTCAGATCAAACCGGTGGTGGACGACGAAGCTCTCGCCAAGCGCCTCTCCAGTCAGATCAAACCGATGGTGGACGACGAGGCATTGGCGAAGCGCCTCTCCAGTCAGATCAAACCGATGGTGGACGACGAAGCTCTCGCCAAGCGCCTCTCCAGTCAGATCAAACCGATGGTGGACGACGAGGCATTGGCGAAGCACCTTTCCGGTCAGATCAAGCCCGTGGTTGATCACGAAGCTCTTGTGAGGCGCTTGGTGGATGATGGGCTACTGGCTGAGCAGTTATCGAAGAAGATCCGCCCAGTGGTCGATGACGAGGCACTGGCAGCGCGTCTCTCGGGTCAAATCAAGCCCGTGGTGGATGACGAAGCTCTTGCCAAACGTTTGTCCAAGCAGGTCAAGCCGGTGGTGGATGAACAGGCACTGGCTCGGCGGCTGGTCGATGATGGGCTACTGGCCGAGCAGTTGTCCAGCAAGGTGAAGCCCATCGTGGACGACGAAGCCTTGGCGGCACGCCTGTCCAAGCAGATCAAGCCGGTGGTGGATGACAAGGCCCTCGCCAAGCGCCTCTCCACCCAGATCAAGTCTCGCATCAACGAGAAACAACTGGCCGACCGCTTGAGCAGCAAAATCAAACCCTCACCTGTCAATTTGAATGAAGAGGCGCTTGCCGTCGCTTTGGCGATCAAGCTGACTGAACGGGAACGAGTGGCTGCGCTCAAGGTTCGCAAGTATCCGGAGTTACTTAGTGAAGTCGAGCAGGCCAACCGTGCGGGAGACTACGAGAAAACCTTGCAACTCCTTGATGAGGACCTTGCCAATCGCACCCCGGAGGAGCAACGGAAAGCTCTCAAGATCTCAGGGATCATGTCGGTCCTCGTCGGAGCGAAGAAGATGAAGCGGGCGCTTTCCACCATTAACGACTACGACCTCCCGGACGATCCGGAGCTTCGGCAGTTGCATCAGTCCTTGGACCTCTGGCTCCAGAATAATTTGGTGCTGGAGTAGGAAGATCAACGGACTCTATTCTCACTCCTCATTCCGGTTTCCGGTGAACGGCATGCTCTGCAAATGCTTCTCAGCTTGAACATTCCATGAGGGTCGCCGATCATTTTCGCATTTGTAGTGCTGCTTTTCTAGAGGGCCATGTCGTATTGGGTGCGGAAAACCTTTT
>Ga0209403_10001432_pt1 | contig 31008 bp, 32 predicted proteins | sample ArcticOcean_MG_C_8_FD_187440 | JGI IMG/M metagenome (GOLD analysis project Ga0209403, IMG submission 187440) | Marine microbial communities from western Arctic Ocean - ArcticOcean_MG_CB11_86 (SPAdes) (version 2) | ecosystem: Environmental > Aquatic > Marine > Oceanic | place: Arctic Ocean...
CTGCGAGAACTCCTCCCAAGGCTTTTAAGCACGCGTCGTTATCTTCCGGCCTACCGACGGTAATACGGATAAAGTTTTCAAAACCGGGGTCCGGCCAAGTGTGAATCTGGACCCCCCTTTCCAGCATTTCTTTTGTGACCGGAGTTCCGGGTACGGGGAGTTCCACCGAGACAAAATTAGTTGCGGACGGAAATGGGGAAAGGCCGAACTCCTCCAAACCAGTAGTCAATTGTTCTCGCGCCGAGACAACGCTTTCCATAATAAACCGAAGATGATCCGTATCCAATAAGGCTGCCTCCGCAGCAGCCATTGCCAGGATGGGGACATTAAATACACAAGTTGTTTTTCGTAGTGCCTGCGCCAACTCCCCATCACTGCAAAGGGCATAGCCAATACGCATGCCAGCCATAGCATAAGCCTTAGAGAAAGTGCGTATCAATATCCATGGCCCTTCGCGCTTCTTCACTGCTTCCACAACGTCAGGTCCTCCAACATGCAAGCCAAACTCTAAATAGGCTTCGTCTACAACAAACAGAACGTTTTCTGGAACACCGGAGATGAGGTTATCAAGGTCGCCCTGCGGCAAAATAGCGCCACTTGGATTATTTGGCGTCACACAGAAAATCGCCTTTGTCTGATTATCGATAGCGTGGGTAACGGCATCTACGTTCATCTTGCCGTTCGGCTCCAACTGGATAAACTTTGCATCAGCCTCTGCGGCAGCCACCAGAGACCGGTATCCCCAAAACGTGGGTACCGGTATAACAATACCATCTCCAGGTGCCACCGAGAGATCAATTGCGCCTTTGATCAGTTCTTCACTGCCATTCCCCCATACAATGTTGTCGGTCGCCACACCAAATATCTCCGAGACCATGTCGGACAGGGTGGGTGGCTGCGCGTCGGGATAGCGGCCGATCTTATCTACATTATCGTGTATGGCCTGAATTACCTTGGGGGAAGGACTAAACATACATTCGTTCAGCCCCATAGGCCGTATCGTATTCGTATCCAATCCCTGGTGCCTTAAATAGCCTTCGGTTGGAGGATCAAATTTAGGGGGCATCTCCAAAAGAGCCGTGCGGATATAGGTGACAGTTGATTTGTTATTGGTCATCTTAGCTTTACTTCATTACTCAAACCTAGAGATCACATCCTCAGGCACGGCTTCAGCGCGGATGCCTTTAGAGGTTTTGGGATCCTTAACGACACATGCACGCACCTCCTTTCCCTCAACAATTATTTCGCCGTCCTTTATCACGTCGTGCCGGACAATAAAGATTTTTCCTCTCCATTCCTCTACCCATGACACAATTTCAATCTCATCATCCATACGTGCTGGGCTTTTGAAAGTAGCAGAAGCATCTACAAGTGGTAATCCAGAAATACCGCGGTCTGGCCAGAACTTTGACCATTCCATACCGAGTTCATTGAACATTCTCTGAGTAGCAACGTCGAACCACTGAAAATATTTTGGATAGAAAACTAACTGCGCTGGATCACAGTCACTGAACATAATCTTCATAGGCAGGTGAAACTTCTTCATAGGCTTCCTCAGATTTAGCTAATTCGTTCGGGTTCCGAACTTTCTATCGGTATGATACACCATCTGCAAGAACCACCCTGTTCAATTTAAATAACTATGAGAATCAACATGAATGCCTCTGATATCAATCCCCAGCATTTTGAATGGTCAGCAAACCATAAAATTGCAACCGTTACCCTTAACCGACCCGACCGCAAAAATCCTCTCACCTTTGACAGTTATGCAGAACTTCGTGATACCTTCCGGCAACTCGTTCATGTATCGGATGTGAAGGCAGTGATTTTCACAGGTAAGGGCGATAATTTTTGCTCCGGCGGCGATGTTCACGACATCATCGGTCCACTGATAAAATTAGACATGAAAGGTCTTCTTTCCTTTACACGTATGACTGGTGATTTAGTAAAGGCCATGCGGGAATGTCCCCAGCCAATTATCGCTGCTATCGATGGTATCTGCGCCGGCGCCGGTGCGTGTATCGCGATGGCTTCGGATATCCGCTATGGAACAGCGCGTAGCAAAGTAGCCTTTCTCTTTAATCGGGTCGGCCTGGCTGGTTGCGATATGGGGGCGTGTGCAGTACTACCCCGAATAATAGGCCAGGGGCGCGCAGCAGACTTACTCTATACAGGCCGCGCGCTAGGAGGAGACGAGGCCGAACGATGGGGCTTTTATAACCGTATTTTTGAACCAAAAGATTTACTGGATGCAGCAAAAAATACGGCTAAACGCCTGGCAAATGGGCCAACATTTGCCAATGGTGTAACAAAAATGATGCTCAACAAAGAATGGAATATGGGAATGGACGAATTTATAGAGGCAGAAGCTCAAGCCCAAGCTATTTGTATGCAGACCCAAGATTTCAAGCGTGCATACAATGCTTTTATCTCTAAAGAGAAACCTGTTTTCGAGGGAAATTAATTGATTAAGGAGATGTTGCTCGTCAAAAGAGATAGCCGTTATGCAAACAAAGAAAAAATAGGTGCCCTATAAGCAAATACTTCTAGGAGGTTTCAAGCATTGCGCTCCTAGGTCGCCGAAAACGGGCCAGGTATGCGGGTAGTATAGCCTCAGCAGGTGTCGCCGAAACACCTAGGTCATGGAGTTTTTTTGATCTAGAGCCTACAACGTTATCACGGCGGAGAAGCATCACCTGATCTCTTGTAAGCATTGGTTTAGGTAAAAATTCCATAAAATAAGCTATCAAGTTCAGGTACCAAAATGGAATAGGTGCTAAAATACGCTTACGCCCAATAGTTGTAAGCAGAAGTTCCATCATCTCTTTACTTGTGTAGATCTTGGGCCCCCCAATCTCATAAATATTCCCGTTTGTTTCTTCACTTTCAAGCGCCGCAACAATCGCATCAGCTACATCGCCCACATATATCGGTTGAAATTTTGTACCACCCTCACCATAGAAATCAATATTTAGAGGACCTTTATCAGAAAATATATTTATCCTCGGAAACGATGGGCAACCAAATACCGGGATCAAAGGCGACAACCGGCTTATACCTGCAAATAGGTTAAAAAAATTATCTTCCGGACCGAAAATTATACTTGGACGGATGATAGTGACACCAGGAAATGCTTTTTTTACATTTTTTTCACCGGCAGCTTTCGTGCGGGCATAAGCTGAAAAAGAACTCCGTGATGCCCCGATTGCCGAAAGTTGCACCAATTTCAAAACCCCTGCATCAGAAGAAGCCTTGGCCACGTTGGTTGCTCCTAATTCATGGATTTGCTCAAAGTTCTGGCTACCACTCTCGTACAAGAGACCAACCAAGTTCACTACTGAATCCGCACCCTTTACTGCGGCGGTTACACTTCTATTATCGCCTAGGTCTGCCGCTATTGGCACAATTTGGCCAACGTCACCCATAGGGCGCAAATAATTGGCAGCTTCAATATCTCGAACTGCAACGCGAATAACCTTACCATCTGCTGCTAGGCGACGAACTAAATGTCGGCCAACAAAACCCGAGCCACCAAATACCGTCACCGTCATCCTATCCATAGCCGACCCCGCCTACTATCGTTTTACATAGTAATTATCTTCAATACCAACAGTGTTGGTTACGTTCTAAATAGCTATTAATGACAAATAGTACAAGATTGTGCGGTAACTATATTTTAATAAGGCCGCGATGGATGTTGACAGTTGTGGGGCCATAAGGGTAGGACCACCAATCGCCCAGGTGGCGGAATTGGTAGACGCGCAGGTTTCAGGTACCTGTGGCCGCATGGTCGTGGAAGTTCGAGTCTTCTCCTGGGCACCATCTTCAGATTGGTTGACAACCCTAGAGGGTCTTCAACAAACTATGAGTGATACATTGAATAATTCAAATCCTATAATTAAACTTCACAGGGGTGATCTGCCAGATGGATTGACCTTCGGGTCAAGTGTTGCCGTTGATACAGAAACGTTAGGTCTTAATCCTTTAAGAGATCGGCTTTGCCTAGTTCAACTCTCTGCAGGTAATAGCGAGGCTCACTTAGTTCAGTTTGATGGTCTCAACTATGATGCGCCTAACTTAAAGCAGTTGCTAAGCGATCCAGGCGTGACAAAAATCTTTCACTACGCCCGTTTCGACGTTGCGGTTATCCAACATTATATGGATTTAACCTGTGCTCCTATTTTTTGTACTAAAATTGCCTCGCGCTTGACCCGAACATATACAGACCGGCACGGACTTCGAGACTTATGTGGCGAGTTACTGGGAATTGAGCTTTCTAAGCTACAGCAGCAGTCAGATTGGGGTACAGAAAATCTTAGTCAAGAACAGATGCAGTATGCCGCTTTGGATGTGTTGTATTTGCATGGATTAAAAGAAATTCTAGAGCGTCGACTTAGCCGCGAAGGTCGCCACCATTTGGCACATGCAAGCTTTAATTTTCTACCCACGAGGGTCGAGTTGGACCTGTCGGGTTGGGCCGAGCAGGATATATTTTCTCACTCATAGTTACTCGACTTCAGAATCCAAATTTATTGACCTTTAAAAATAGCCAACACATATTAGGTTGCACTGTAGATCCCTGGATTTCTTGGTCTTTTTGTCATATACAGTTATAGTTTCGCGGCGCGTGATACCCTGTATTGATGTTTTGACTGATTAAAACTATCCATCAATGTAATGCCATGAACACAGAAAAATTAACACGGAAGCACAAAACGAGAATGTCGGAGATCCCCCCGACCGATGATCTTGGCTTAGCCAAGCACGTTCTTCAGTTAGAACACAATGGAATTATTGCCCTAGCCGATTCTCTGGGCGCCTCCTTTATAAACGTACTGGATATACTGGAATCTATTGAGGGGAGGGTTGTCGTCACAGGAATGGGAAAAAGTGGCCACGTAGGTCGAAAGCTTTCCTCAACACTATCGTCAACGGGCATTCCATCGTTCTTTGTACACCCGGGTGAAGCAAGTCACGGCGATCTAGGGATGATCGACAAATCAGATGCTGTGATTGCCATTTCCAATTCTGGCGATACGCCGGAAATGTCAGACCTGATTGCGTATACTCGACGTTTTGGAGTTCCGCTAATAGCCATTACCTCAAATAACAAGGGTACGATCGTAGAACAGGCAGACTTAACCCTATTGCTGCCACAAGCCGAAGAGGCCTGCCCAATGGGCCTCGCCCCCACAACCTCCACAACAATGGCGATGGCTTTAGGTGATGCAATTGCAATAGGACTAATGAATAGGCTTGGGTTTACAGCCGATGATTTCAAATTGCGTCATCCTGGAGGGCAGTTGGGAAAACGCCTTTTGAAAGTATCGGATATAATGCATTCAGGCAGCGCTATTCCACTATCTTCTGGCAGCGAACTAATGTCCGAAGTAATTCCGGAAATGACGGCAAAAAGTTTTGGTTGCATTGCTATCGTTGATAATGCCGGAAAAATACGCGGTATTATCACAGATGGTGATTTACGCCGGCATATGGGAGATTCAATACTTGCCCGTCACGCAGAGCAGGTCATGACACCCAACCCAAAGACCATACGCCCAACTGCTCTAGCGAGTGAGGCTGTGCTGACTATGAACGAATCTCACATCACAAATTTGTTTGTTGCTGAGGATAAGAAGGTTGTTGGTATTATTCATATTCATGACTGCTTAAGAGCTGGCGTAGAATGAACAACAATTTTCAAAATGAAGTTGAATTGGAAAAATCAAACCAACCTCAAAAACCAAAACAGTTTCCAAATAATAACCAACCCAATATTGGCAGTGTTCTTACTAAAAGCAAGCGGTGGTTCCGAATAGCTCGATATAGCCGTTATGTAAACTTTATGAAATTTATACTTCCATTGATCGCGCTAGCATTGGTTGCAGCTATTACGATTTGGCCTCAATTACAGGTAATGGACACATCGTTTTCCATCGCTCTTTCCAACGCTAAACTTTCTACCAAGGAAGGTCTTAGTATGGTAAACGCACGATTTGTCGGTGTAGATCTTAAAAAACAACCATTTTCAATTACAGCCGACATTGCCAAAAACCTGTTAAAAGACATAACACAGATTGAGCTAGAAATGCCAAAAGCAGATATTACTGTTAGCGACGGTAGTTGGTTGGTTTTAACAGCCAATAGCGGTGTATATTACCAAAAGAGAAAACTTCTTAACCTAGAAGGAGCGGTTAACCTATTCCACGACTCCGGCTATGAGTTTAAGACAAATAAAGCCAATATTGACCTCAACCAAGGCATCGCCATAAGTAATGAACCCGTAAAAGGACAGGGGCCGTTCGGCCAACTGCAAGCAGAGGGGTTTAAAATCGAAAACAAAGGTAATAAAATTTCCTTCTTGGGTAAATCTAAGTTGATATTATTTCCAAAGGCCTTGAAAGGTAAGTGATGGGTAGTTCTTTATCTGCACTAAGGACGAGCAGAAAACTTTTATTTAAACTTGTTGTTTTAGTAATTTTTTACTTCCAAATATCAGCCGAAGCAGTGGCAGGAGGTCTTGATTTAGCAAGTGGATCGAAGGACATGCCTATCGAAATTACTGCGGACAACGGAATTGAGTGGGAAAAAAATAGAGAAATTCTTATCGCGTCCGGAAATGCAAAGGCTTCACGGGGTGGTATCACCGTGTTAGCCGAAGTATTGCGTGCTTATTACCGAAAAAAAACTACAGGTGGAACTGACCTCTATCGATTAGATGCAGCTGGTGGAGTTAAAATCTTTTCAGACACTGAATCTATGGAGGGACAGACGGCCGTATTAGATTTTGAACAAGCAATACTCAAAGTAGATGGTAAAAAAGTGATCTACAAGGCAGGCCCCAACACCATCACCGCCAACCAACAAATGGAGTATTGGGAACGCCAAAAGATGGCCGTAGCCAGGGGAAATGCTGTTGCCATTCATAAAGGCAAAACTTTGCGGGCTGATGTACTGAAAGCACTTTTGAGAAAAAATAAAACCGGGCGTTCCGAAGTTTATGTAATCGAGGCCTTTAACAATGTTCTCATTGTCAGTGGCAAGGATAGGTTGAGTTCTGATAGCGCAATCTACATGTTGGACTCTAGTATTGCTACGTTGAAAGGGAATGTTTCGATTGTCCGAGAGAATAACATACTAAACGGAGACCTGGCCGAAATTAATCTCAAGACCGGTATTAGTAAGCTATTAACGGTCGATAGCGTAGGATCAAGAAAAGAGAGAAAAAGGATCCGCGGGTTAATCTATCCGCACAGACAGTAATTTGATTTAGCAAGAAAAATAAAAGTAACCCTTGAATTAAACTACGCCGTTAATGTCGTTGTTCAATATGCTTAGATTTGATATTTTCAATTTTGTAGGTTATTTGCCTGATGAGTTTAGAATCAGATAATCGTTTGGTTAAGCCTCAACTAGGCAATGCTGGAATATGGCGTGATGGCCAAAATAAAGCCTCAGGCAACTCTTTGCCTCATATCGTTTCTAATACTGCAAGAAGCCTCTCCGTAGAAAATTTAGGAAAACAATATGAAGGGCGCCCAGTTGTTCGAGGAGTTTCCCTTTCCATCCAACGCGGTGAAGTTGTTGGATTACTGGGCCCGAATGGAGCTGGTAAGACAACATGCTTCTATATTATTACCGGCTTAATCAGACCTGATTACGGCACCATATTTTTAAATGAACAAGATATTACCGAACTACCTATGTACCGGCGTGCGAGGCTCGGTCTTGGATATTTGCCACAGGAAGCATCGATATTTAGAGGGTTGACCGTGGAACAAAATATCCGCGCTGTTTTAGAAGTTATAGAGAAATCCTTTCCACGCAGGGAAGAACTCCTTGAGGAATTACTTGGGGAATTTTCCATCACCCACCTTCGACGCACTCCCTCTCTCGCCCTTTCCGGTGGAGAGCGCCGTCGAGTTGAAATTGCTAGAACCCTCGCATCCAGACCTGATTTTGTCCTTTTAGACGAACCGCTGGCTGGGATTGACCCGATTGCTACCAACGATATACGTGACCTCATCAAGCACCTAAAAGAGCGAGGTATAGGGGTAATGATAACCGATCATAATGTTAGGGACACCCTAGATATTGTTGATAGAGCATATATCATTCATGATGGAAGTGTTCTCATGGATGGATTGCCTGCTGATATCGTAGGGAACGAAGATGTACGGCGCGTATATTTAGGTGACCGGTTCAACCTGTAAAAATTTATTAGTAATAAGGATCCAATGGCACTCACTCCCAGACTAGAGTTACGACAAAGTCAAACCTTAGTAATGACGCCGCAGTTACAGAAGGCTATTAAACTATTACAGTATTCTAATATAGAGTTAAGGGAATTTATTGAAGAGGAGTTAGCTGATAATCCTTTGCTCAAACTCAACGATGAGGACTTGTCCACGGAAAGCGGAATGGCTGAAGAACATGGAGCTTCCGCGATGTCTGATAACGTTGACCCAGAATATTCAGAGGCGCCGGAGTATACAGACGGGACCGCGTCTCTTGATCCGCATGGGCAGGAGCATGTCTCAGAAGACCATGTAAACGTGCTAGATATGGCAGAGTATGGCGACGTGTGGGAGCAGGAAGACGTTCCATCTACAGCGACTAATGATATTGCTTCTTTCTCGGAGAGGGGAAGTGAAAGTAGAATAGGAACAGACTATGATGGACGTTACCTAGAACAAACCCTTTCTCAGAAAACGTCACTCAGAGACCATTTGATGAATCAGATCCAGATGGAAATCCATAGTCCAAAAGATAAGATAATAGCTGTATTCCTTACCGACCACCTTGATGAGTGTGGGCGCCTTCCAAATGATCTTGAGGGTCTTGCGGAGCACCTCGGATGCGATTTACACAAGATGCATCAAGTTCTTAACCGCTTACAACAATTGGACCCACCCGGAATCTTCGCCCGTAGTTTAAAAGAATGTTGGTCCATTCAGTTACGAGAAATAGATCGGCTAGATCCTGCCATGGAAACGCTTTTAGAAAATATTGACCTTCTAAAGGTACATGATTATCAAATGCTGGCCGAACTCTGTTGCGTAGATTTCGATGATATTGAGGATATGGTTAGTGAACTCTGGTCACTCACTCATAACCCTCTAGATGCGTTCGATCAAATTGTGGCCCAGACCGTGACGCCGGATGTTACCATGCGCCCAGGACTTGAAAGGAGTTGGATAGTCGAGCTTAACACTGCAGAATTGCCCAAGGTATTAGTGAATAATACCTACTACGCCCAAATCTCCGGCAAAATGCGGAATAAAAATGATAAAAAGTATGTAACTGACAAACTTCAATGGGCTAATTGGCTCGTAAAATCTCTACACCAGAGAGCCACAACTATACTTAAAGTAGCTAGTGAGATTGTCTCCCAACAAGAATCATTCTTTGAACTCGGTGTAGAACATCTAAAACCGTTGGCGCTTCGCGATATAGCAGAGGAAATCGAGATGCACGAAAGCACAGTGAGCCGTGTAACCACAAACAAATACATCAATACGCCACGCGGAATTTTCGAACTGAAGTATTTTTTCACCACTGCTATTAGTTCATCTAACGGCGGCGATTATTATTCGTCAGAGGCGGTGCGATATAAAATTAAAACACTTATAGGGGAAGAAAGGCCGAACTCTATTTTATCAGATGACAAACTGGTAGAACTTTTGAATAACGACGGTGTAGACATCGCTCGTCGAACAGTCGCAAAGTACCGTGAAGCGTTGAAAATTCCTTCGTCTATTCATCGTCGCCGACTGAGAAATAGATCTACTGCCTTCACATTAACTTATTAACCTCATACGCTTACGTCTGTGACTTGACTAAATTGTTTCACCCAACTAACTTCCGCCCGCCGTTAGTTTGTTAGGCAAACGGTTACTGAATTCGATTAAACTTCACAAGGTGCTTTTTGGAAACCATTTAGTATCCTTTTGATGTTGTTGGAATGACGGACAAATAGGGAACGAGGGTTAATTCGGACTTCATATTGTTCCGGTGGCTTTGACTAATGGTAGTAGATGGATATGGAAATAGCTGAGCTTCTCACGCACGAAAGCGTCCTCCCTAATCTTAAAGTGACTAGCAAAAAGCAAGCACTACAAGAACTCTCTAAACGTGTTGCTAAAAACTATAATTTGGCAGAAAGGGAGGTGTTTGAGGTTCTTTTAGAACGGGAGAAACTTGGTTCCACAGGAGTTGGAAATGGAGTTGCCATTCCTCATGGAAAAATGGAAGATCTAGGTCGCCTTAGTGGGTATTTTGCCAGACTTGAGCGACCTGTCGATTTTGAGGCCATTGACGAGCGTCCCGTAGACCTTATTTTTCTATTGCTGGCTCCAGAAGCGTCGGGGGCGGAGCACTTAAAGGCATTAGCACGAGTGTCACGTTTAATGCGAAATAAATCCATCTGCAAAAAATTGCGTGGCTCCAATAGTGCGGAAGCACTTTATTCTCTGCTCACGGATAAAGTAGCCGATCAAGCGGCTTAACATCTGTCGGTTCTTTGGCGTTATTCTGGGCGCATAGCACTTCAAGGCAAATTTAGCTGGGGTTTCATGAGTCTTAGAATGGAGTGCTCTGAAACCGCAAATGAGACCCTGCGTATGCTAGCGTTACGAAAAAGGGAACGCCGCACCGACAAAATAGAGGTTTTCTACCTCCTAAACATGTTGAATTCACTCTAAATCGATTGTTTTAACTAATGCACTCTCTTTACTCTCACCGCTTTCAATTTTGATCTTCTTGACTTGAGGCTCTGGTATTGGTCGACGAAGATCTATGTGCAATAACCCTTGCTCCAATCTCGCGGCTATAACATTAATTCCTTCTGCCATAACGAAACTTCTTTGAAATTGTCTGCCCGCAATTCCGCGGTGAAGATATACCCGACTAACATCATCTTCCGCTATACGGCCGCGGATCACTAATTGGTTGTCTTCGATGGAAACATCCAAATCATCCATAGTAAAACCAGCAACGGCTAGTGTAATTCGAATATTCTCTTCATCAATTTGTTCTATATTGTACGGTGGATACCCTTCTGATGATCCCTTTGAGACGCGATCCAGTATACGTTCAAAATGATCAAATCCTAAAAGTAGTGGGCTATCAAATATTGGCAATCGGTTCATCCTTAACTACTCCTCATTGAGCGAGTTAGAGATAGAGATGATTTCTGGTTCTCGATTTAAGATTAGGAGTATAGATCATGCACCTGATTTGTATTTTCTCATTCCAAAAATATGTTTTTTAGTTAGGCAGAATTGGGTTACGGGTCAAGAGATTAGAAATGGAACAGGTGAAAACTTGTCTCTACTTTTACAATGATACTAAAGTTTGATTGGGGCCCTCTCCAAGAAAATTATAGATTAAAAACCGAACCAACTAAAAACTGTTATTTTTTAAGGGTCGCGACTTAATCCTAGGCTTTGAAGTTCAGAGATATAGTCTTCCCACATCTCTTCCTGCCGAAGCCCAAATGCATATAGAATTTCCCAAGAGTAAATGCCCGTATCATGCGTGTCATCAAAATCAATGCGAATGGCATACTGACCTACCGGCTCTACAGATAGTATCCCCACGTGCCGCCTGCCTGCTACTACTTTTCTCTGGTCTTCTGAATGACCCTGGACCTCGGCCGAAGGACTATGAACCCGCAAGAATTCCGCTGGAAAAGAATAAAAGGCGCCATCATCAAAACACACTTCTAAAAGCTTTTCCTTCCGTTTAAGCTTTATTTCCTTCGGAATACGAGGATTTACAACATAATCTGCCATTTTATCACACTGGTGACCAGGTCATGGTTCTCTAATCTAGTTCTCTGGCTTCTTCTACCAGCATTATCGGAATACCGTCACGAATTGGATAAGCAAGTTTGGCCTGGCGACTAATCAATTCTTGCTTATCTCTATCAAATTCCAAGGGACCTTTCGTAAGGGGGCAGACGAGTATTTCGAGAAGTTTCTGATCAATGTCCTGATTGCTCATTTGTAAAATATCCTTACATTTTTCCAATGAAGCTAATGTTTGACCGAGGATTTGTCACAGCTACGGATGGCCATCTCCATAAGCGATGTTATGATTTCAACCATATGAGAATAATCCCGGGCTTCTAGCAAGGCCTGCTTTTCCTGACTATTAAATGGACACATCATACCCAGATTTGCCATCAACAATCTGTCTTCTGTTTTCTCAATCATCTCCCAGTCGACTCGGATCTGTTCCACCTCAAAATAATCTTTAAGCAATCTGATGAAGGCTCCGCGATCAACGCATTGTGGTGGTCCATCCATGTCCATGGCATATGGTCCAAAGTCACTATGTATACGCCTATAACCATTTTGCATTCCAACTTCAGACATAATATTAAACCGACAAATGCCTTCGAGGGTAATAACAATGCAGCCGTCCTTTGTTTCAGCAAATGAAACAATTCTCCCGGCACAACCTGTTTTGAAGAAACAGGCATCATCGGGTATTGGATTAACCGAAGTTTCCAAGGTTTGAACCATACCTATCATTCGATTCTCACCGAGCGAGTCTAGCACCATGTTGAGGTAGCGTGGTTCGAATATATTGAGGGGCAACCGACCCCTCGGCAAGAGTAACGTACCCGCCAACGGGAATATATTTAACTCTTCCGGAAGTTGTTTGAATGGTGTGCTAAAAAGGTCTCGCATCAGGAAAAGATAACCACCGACAGTTTGCGCCTCCCTTCAATAGTAATTGGGTCTGAATGACCTAGTGCCTCAAAAATTTTCAGAAGTTGAGCCCGAGCAGCTTCTTCATTCCAAGTTTTATGCGTCTTAACTAGTTCTACTAAAATATTTATAGCTTCTTCACTGCAGCCATCACCATACAACGCAATAGCCAAATCATAACGCAGTTGCGGATCATCGGGACGGGTATCCAGTTTCTGGCGAAGACTGTCTGTTTCCTCTGTATCGGTTGATGCATGCTCCAAATCTATCGCTGCGAGCACGCTTTTCACTTCTTCTTTATTAAGTATGTCTGCGTCAAGATCCTTTAAATAGGCCTGCGCCTTTTCTATACCTTCCGCTTCTATTAGACACTTTGCCACTCCAGCATGTGATGCAGCATTTATCGGATCTTGTGCAAGGATTTGAGAATAGATTTGAGCCGCATTTTGAGTATCCCCATTTGCGACCATCATAGAGGCTTTTTCCAAGGCCTGTTCTATAGGCGATCCCTCACTACCCGTGAGCTTTTCAAAGAATTGGCGAAGTTGACTTTCTGGCAAGGCGCCCGCGAATCCATCTACCGGTTGACCGTCCTTAAAAGCGACGACCATAGGTATAGATTGCACCCGCATTTGGGTTGCCAGTTCCTGGTTTTCATCCACATTGATCTTAACCAACTGGATCTTACCGCCATATTCTCGAGCTAATTTATCTAGAGTTGGGCTAAGCTGCTTGCACGGACCGCACCACGGAGCCCAAAAATCTACTACCACCGGTATATTTGTCGATTGATCAATTACGTCCGTGCTAAAGTTATTAGTATCAGAATCTTTTATTATATCACCAACTGGAATGCTGCCATTACCTGCACCCGCGTCTGGGGTTTCGGTATTAATAATAGTCACCATGGATCCTCCCTTAATGAGAAATAAGTTTTATGTTTATCATAATTGGCTTATGGCGTCCCGCTTGCAAGTGTTTAAGGTACCAATTTGTATGTTTGTCACCTACCCTAATCTATATGTCTAAGATTATTGGCTTATGCTCCATAGCATAGATAACTTTTAATAGATCTGATGCTGTTATTGTCGTAGTGGCGTCGTTACGGAGCGGGTGATAGTTAAGTAACTTCTCTCTCATCATCTTCTTGTCTAAAACAACTTTGATATTCCTCGCCGATGCATTTAAAAGGGCAAAGGGTGATACCGCGCCTGGTTCTACCCCCAAGACCTCCCTCATCAAATCTGGTTTTGCGAATGATAGTCATGAAGAACCCAGTTTTTTTGTAGCATTTTCATGTCGAGGCGTATATTACCTAACATCACAACAAGCCAATGATTACCATTTTTATTCTTTAAAAATAACGTTTTACAATATCCTCCAGAAACATCAACAAGCAACTTTTCTTTATCTTCCACTGTGAACATTGGGGAATGTCTAACTGTAGTTGTTTAAATTCCAAGAACGGCAAACGGGTCAAACAGGTTTTTATCTGAGGCCGGCACGCTTATCCCCAAAAAAATAGATTAATCCAACAACAAATTGTATTGGCCCATTTTCCTAAGCTCGCGAATTATGGGTAACACGTTAGTCCAACTAAAGGTCATATTACTGCAACTTCAAGGGAACCACGCGTTTGACGGATTGAATTTAGCAAAACGTGTGGTTGAAGGAAAATTCTCTAGACACTTTATTACAAATACATACTCGCAAATATATAGCCGCCAACCTACTGCTTATAGAACCCAAACAATCCCAAGTATAATTCCAGAATATCTCAACCTTCAGAGAATACTATATATCTTTCACTACAATATGAGGCTATTCAAACTTAACATGACCCTTGCTTTGAGAAAATCTAAGCGTATTATCCGGGCTCTGCCTTCGCTATAGTATAAGGGACTGCTATCTTTGCGGGCGTAGCTCAGGGGTAGAGCGCAACCTTGCCAAGGTTGAAGTCGTGGGTTCGAATCCCATCGCCCGCTCCATTTTTTGCAGTAAAAACAAAAAGTTGCGTTTAAGGTGAAGACCATGTCTATTGCAAGGCTCTTTATAGTAAGCACCTTAACACTATTTTTAGGCTAAATTTCACCTCCCCCTTTGGGTGAAAGGGCCCTTCGTATGGCGGTTACGGGCTATATGTCAAGCCCGCAGTTTTTGGTTGCTGAAAGAGGGTCGCCATCACGAATAACCTGCAATGGATTGCGGAGTAAGGACCCGTTGGTTTAGAATAAAACCATGAAATTTATAGCTCTCATTACAGTGTTGTTTATCTTACCGGCACATCCAGTGATTGCCCGAAACCATATCAACGTCCAAGAAGAGCTAAGTAAAAGTGAGCAACACTATAAAATTGCCACTCGCGCTTATAGGACGGGCAACTATGCAACTGCATTAATGTACCTAAGATCCCTCGCTGAACAGAACCATAAGAAGGCCCAGAGTACCCTCGGTTGGATGTACGAGGCAGGTAAGGGCGTGCAGAGGGATAATATAATGGCCTTTGTTTGGTATGACGTAGCAATCGCTAACGGTCATAAAAGAGCACACCGTAACCGCAATAGTGCTGAATCGAAGCTTGATGAAGACGAATTGAAAAAGGCGCAAGCCCTATCCAAAAGATGCCTTGAGGAGCCAGCTAACTGTCCTAAATACAGCGACTAACCTACTTGGCAAACTGTAAAGCCCTAGCGATAATCTCATCACCAACTAACTTCAATTTTATTCCACTTTATGCCGCCATCACAGTATAAAACGACTGCTGCCAGTTCTGGTGGGTTTTGTTGTCCTGTTATTGTCCTCAACAGCGGAGTAGCGTTTGCCTCCTGGTCCTGGTAGCCCTACATCTGACTGGAAAGTACCTAGAAATTGGACTGATTGCGTGGGCTCTCTTACCTTTTCCAAGGGATCGCATCACCAGTCCGATCGCCGTGATTACCAGAAAAAACATCAAGCCCATGATCAACCGATTGACGATCTTGTGAAGCAGAAGTCCGAATCGTAACCAAATCTGGTTCAGTGGTGTCAGCATCTACAGTCTCGCGAGGGCGGTGATAGCAAAAACAGCGGAGATGATCAATGGCCCATACACGAGCTGTTTTATGCTGGCCAGATCCGGCGAGTACCGGCAGCAGCGCAACTATCGCGAAGACAAACCCGAAGGTACAATTTAGTCCGATTTTTACGTCATCACGCTCTGTCAAGTTTTCGTGATTTGTCTGTTTGTAGGTCACAAACACACCTTAATCACTGTGCAGCTTTACTATCCCTAGACAGATTTTCAAATGCCGTGTCCCGCAGTTTTTCGAACAGAAAATTGCCTACCTTCTTGTTGCCTTCGGGCGTCATGTGAATGCCGTCATAAAAATCTATGACCTCGAACGTGACTTCGCTGGCTAGGTCCAGGCAAATTGCCTTCGCCGTGATGCATTCACCCATAGTCGCGGCGTTGTAGATCATGATTTTAATATACCCTTTCGGCATCGGTTCGCCGTTCTTGTTCCTTGGCACCAGGACCTTGCCGTCCTTGAAGCGATAGGAAGCTGTCGGCTGGGTAACCAAGACGGGAACGGCGCCGAACGCCCTTATTTTTGCCATCAGGACGCGTACACGGGCACGATATTTATCCAACATCTCAACGTAGGCATCGGGAATTTTAAAAGATGCATCTCGCCCGAACGCTTCCGTCCATTCAACGGTATGGTAACTCGACGCTCCGTGAATCAGCTTGGCATCGTTGGCGCGCAGCATGCCGCGAACCGTACGAAAAAGGTGATAAAGTGCGCTATGGTTCAGTATATAATACCGGGCCTGCTTCAGCGGATCGGGTGCCTGCATGGTGTCGTACTTGTTTGCGTCCTTAAGTTCGGTGTCATTGATGCCGATATAGGCAACGACATATTTGGTTTTCAGGTTGGGGATGAGCGGAAACCACTTGTCAAAGGTTGCGATGTGGCCAAAAGTCGAATAACCGTCGACCCCAGCGTTAACGACTGTCACCTGTTTACCAGCCGCTAGAAAATTCCTGCGAAGGACATCCTGCCAGGTTTTGTCGTCGTCAATGTAAGCCTGCTTGGTCGTGCTGCCGCCAATGGTCAGAAAGTCGATGTCCGCCAGTTTGTCATAATTGCCGCGCAATCCATGTTTGTCCCTGGTGTAATGGATCACCCCGCCGGATGGGTATAGGCCCGTGGTGTCGAATACCCGGACTATATTGCGGGGGATTAGGAAGTTTCCGTAACTTGGTCCGAACAGCCAAGACCCAAAGATAATTTCCAGGATGAAGGCGCAGGCCAGTAAGACTGCTGCGTTAATGGTTAGAACTTTTAGGATCTTGTGTACCTCTTATTGGATGAGCTTTAATGCTGAAGCGGAAGATTAGCCAAACCTCATCGCCAATTGAAGTGATTTCTAGTAGGTAATAAGTTGGTAAAAAAAAGTCAGACGGGTCAACAACAGACTAAATCACCAGCCCAGAATGATGTTTGTTCTACCCCCTAAAAGCAAACATCTTTTTTCCGATTGCCGATTTTGCGCTTTAAACTTCCGCTTAGTCTTCTGGAACTGCCACCGCAGACACGAGAATGCCACTGAAATGGTGCTGCTAAGTGCCCTGTTGAGAGGTGTCGAGGACGGCCATCTTTGGTGCTGTCCTAAAGGATTGAAAATAAAGAGAAAAATGGCACACCCGACAAGATTCGAACTTGTGACCTCTGCCTTTGGAGAGTGGGTGTCTGGGGCGACAATTCTTTGTTCTATACCCCGTTAAAGTTCTTCAAAAGAGCTGCTGCCCAGGTGAGCATGTGCTTTCGTAATATAGCCCCAGTGTAGCCCAGCCCTGAGAGGCAAATCCGCGCAACAGAAATAGCACGATAATCTATTGATATTAAAAAGGAAATTGGAGCGGGTGATGGGATTCAAACCCACGACTTCAACCTTGGCAAGGTAAGAGTAAAAATAACTAGGAGCCTTGTTTCTGCATAGCTAGAAATTAAGTCTTCTTTCAAAACTGGTTTAGAAAACCCCCCTTTAAGTCGAACAGATCTTTCGTGCGTCTGTAAGGGATCTCTCCCATGTTGAATACGTTTTGAATACACGAATAGCTTGAGCATTTGTTTTTGTACCAAAATAAGGCTTGGTTCAGTATATCTCCACGGGAATCATTCAAGATCGTTCTGTATTTTTTAAGCAATCGTTGTACATTATGGTTTCCCTAACCAGACCAGATTCAATTGAAAACATGTACGGATAAGAAAAATGATTTTTTCTTTTCGCAAAGATGATTTGCCTTCAGCTTCCAATCCAAACCGCGCAAAGCGCGGGCGTCAGAACTGGTTATCGAATGACCGTAACACGAATTCCTGCCAGCTTATTCTGAATCAAGAACGCGGCAGAAAGCTTTTTGACGCCATTTCAGGTAACAGTCCATTTCTATCGCAGATTATTGAACAAGAGGCGGAATTTGCACTCCATCTTTTTAAAAACGGACCTGAGAAAACGTTTGCCGATATACTTCTGAGATTGGACGCGTGGCGTGACCAGAAAAATTATACCAATGAAATTATGCCATTTCTTCGAAGGTCAAAGAAACAAGCGGCCCTCGTCATTGCGGTGGCAGATATAGCAGGGGTTTGGTCAATCGAAAAAGTAATGCGGCGATTGAGTGAATTTGCTGAAAAAGCTATTTCGCTCGCGTGTTGCCATATTTTAGCAAGGCAATCACAAGAAGGTAAAATCCAACTCAAATACACACACAACCCCGAGAGAAGCTCCGGTTATTTCATCCTCGCACTAGGAAAGCTCGGGGCACGAGAACTAAACTATTCGAGCGATGTAGATCTTGTAGTTTTTTATGATCCCGTGGTTTTGGGTGCAAATAACCGCGGAATAGTTAACCAAATCGCAATTCAAGCAACAAAATCTTTAATCAGAATACTGGGAGAACAAACCTCGGACGGTTACGTACTCCGTGTTGACCTTCGTCTTCGTCCAGATCCTGGGTCGACCCCCATTGCCGTATCCGTAGATTCTGCCCAGAGGTATTATGAAAATTCTGGTCAGAACTGGGAAAGAATGGCGTTCATTCGGGCTAGGCCAATCGCTGGAGATATTGAATTAGGAAAGAAATTCCTTCTTTCTCTGCAGCCATTCATGTGGCGCAAAAATCTGGATTTTGCGGCTATTGAGGATATACATTCTATTAAACGCCAAATCAGCTCCCGCCCAATACGTAACATTAACGAATTAAACGGTCACAACATAAAACTTGGAAAAGGTGGAATTAGGGAAATTGAATTTTTCATTCAAACACAACAACTTATATGGGCTGGCCGTTATCCCGAACTTAGGCACGAGTGCTTGCTAAAAGCAACAAGCTCACTGATGGAAGAGGGTAAAATTAGCAAAGAAACAGCTCAAGAAATCCGAACAGCATACCTTTTCCTGCGAAAAATTGAACACCGCCTTCAAATGATAAACGACCAACAGACCCATCAGTTACCTAAATCAGATCAAGATCTAGAAAATGTTGCAATCTTCTCAGGGTTTGGGAATGTGACTGAATTTAAGGATAGCCTATTATCAGTGTTGAATTGTGTTCAAGAACACTATGCGGATCTCTTTGAGACTTCACCCAACCTAAGCTTAGATGGATCGCTAGTATTTACTGGTAATGAGTTGCATCCTGATACAATTCTCACTTTAAAAACAATGGGTTTTAGTCAACCAAAAAGTGTCTTTAATATTGTTAGTGGATGGCACTATGGGCGATATCCTGCGACGCGCGATGAACGGTCTCGCCAACTTCTAACAGAGTTAATGCCGCAACTATTATCCACTTTATCCAATACAATTGATCCCGATTTTGCCTTAACTCGATTTGACAGGTTCCTGCAAAAATTACCCTCCGGAGTTCAATTTTTTTCTTTGATCAAATCAAATCAGAAACTTTTGGAGTTTTTAGCTTTAATTATGGGTGATACTCCCTCCCTAGCTGAGTGGCTCAGCAGGTCACCAACTCTATTTGACTCCTTGATTACTGAAGAAATAACCCAACCTATTGAAAATTCTTACAACTTAAAGAGCAAAACCATTAGTGCCATACCCCCAGAAGGTAATATTGAAGATTTTCTAGATCTTACCCGTCGCTCAGCTAACGAGCACAAGTTTAAAATCCAAATACAGGTCTTACAAAACATTATAAATACCGAAACGGCGTCACAATTGCTCACAAATCTAGCCCAGACGGTTTTTCAACAAATTTGGCAAGTAGTTGAACGCGATTTTATCCGCCAGCACGGCAAACTTCTGGATTCGAACATGATAGCTATTGCTTATGGTAAATTCGGTGGGCGAGAATTGATGCCAGAATCTGACTTAGACTTGGTCTTTTTATACAATATTGATGACAGCGTTGAGAAATCGGATGGTGTTCGCCCGTTACAGCCAGCCCTTTACTTTACACGTTTAGCCCAACGGATCTGCAGCGCATTAAGCGCACCTACCGCCGAAGGAAAACTCTACGAAATCGACATTAGACTGCGACCCACGGGAAGAGTGGGACCGGCGGTTGTCCAAATTGATAGGTACTTTGAATATCTTAAAACACAAGCCTGGACGTGGGAGCTTATGGCTTTAACACGCGCACGCCCTGTTGCCGGTCCAGAAGAAGTTCAAACTATGGTGTGCGAAGGAATCCGGACAACACTTACCTCAATTAAGAACGAAGAAAAACTACGCGTAGATGCTGTGGAAATGCGAAAGAAGATGATTACACAGCAAAAAGATCCCTCGAAATGGAATATTAAACACAGGATTGGAGGGCTGGTAGATATAGAGTTTATCTTGCAATTTCTTCAACTCGCAAACGCAAACCACAATAACCAAATATTATCAACAAGCACTTTAGGCGCCTTAAGAAGATTAAAGACAGCAAATATTTTGTGTGAAAGCGCAGCAAACAGTCTCGAAGAGGCCCTTCAATTTTTGCAATGGCTGCAATTTATGATCCGTATTATCGGTCCAAACTTCTTCGAACGCGAAGAACTACAAAGCCGCCTTTTAAAGGTTTTAGTCCGACACTCCTCTTTCAGCACCATAGAAGAAATTATTGCTGAAATGGATTCTCAAACTGACGCTGTACAGCGTCAGTTTTATCAAGTTTTTAGAAGCCACCTAAATTAGATAAAATCATTAAATATTGAAATCCAAGACAAGGGTTTTTGCCATTATTTTGAAACCAATATACAATCATCGATTACTTATAAAAGATAGTATTTTGGCAGATAAGCTAAAAAAGGGAGTAGACTTGTATGTCGAAAAATATTGTTTGGCCTCAAAAATCTAAGGAACTTCATAGCAACCATTTTGATTCAACCGTATGGAATGACTACAAATTCCGAGACGATGACATCATCATTTCAACGTACGCGAAAACCGGCACTACGTGGGTACAACAGATTGTTAGCCAATTAATTTTCGATGGCGAAGAGGGCCTGCCGGTCGCTGATATGTCGCCATGGCTGGACCTTCGTATCCCTCCTAAGGACGTTAAGCTGGCGGAAGTAGAGGCTCAGACACACCGGCGGTTTATTAAGACCCATTTACCGGTTGAGGCGTTAGTGTTTTCACCCAAAGTAAAATACCTTTACATAGCGCGCGATGGCAGGGATGTAGTTTGGAGCCTTTACAATCACCACAGCACAGCCAACGATTTGTGGTACGAAGCCTTAAATGAAACGCCGGGTTTAGTTGGTCCCCCTATGACTAAACCAGGCGATTCTATCGTCCAATATTATCACGAATGGCTTGATAGTGATGGATATCCATTTTGGTCGTTCTGGGAAAATATAAGATCATGGTGGGAAGTACGTCATCTTCCCAACGTTATGTTGGTTCATTTTTCTAATTTAAAAAAAGACATGCCCAAAGAAATTCTCCGAATTGCGGGATTTCTCGATATCGATATTAATGAAGAAAAATGGCATGAAATTCTCCAGCATTGCAGCTTTGATTATATGAAAGCTAATGCAACTCCCAGCGTTCCCCTGGGTGGTGCCTTCTGGGATGGCGGGGCTGAACAATTTATTTACAAGGGTATCAACGGACGCTGGCGGGGGTTATTGAATGCTACCGAAATTAAAAAATATGATGGTTTAGCCGTCAAAGAATTAGGCAAAGACTGTGCCGCTTGGCTGACTACAGGTGAAATATCTTAAGTATCATTAACCGTCCAGTAGGAACCCATTTGGAATAATTTGTGGCAAAATCCCTGGGAGTGACGTAGCTGAAATAGTCGCTAATAGCCGTTAATTTTATAGGAATGGCTAGGTGACTAATATATTAGGTGTAATAAAAACCACGACCTATTACATCATACAATTATTTGGCCGAAGTAAGTTCGCTAACCAAAGCTGTTAGTGAGGAACCCAGCGTAGACAGTCTATTTTCTCTACATTTAGAGATAACCCAATTTACCATCTCAATGGCAGGCATTCCCTTAAAATGATCCTTTCGAGCCTCCAGCCAAATATTTGTAGCGGTTGCAAAACCTTTTACGTATGCAAGCACCTTAGCGGTATTGGAATTATCAAGTACCTGAGAACAGCTAAAATCACCAACTACTCTAAACCTGTCATTTTTATCCATACTTAAGGCTGAAGTACTAGAAATTAACATTGCAAGGGTGACTAAACCAACTACCTGTCGAATAATTTTCACAGCATGTCTCCTTAGATTTCAACTTTCTTTTTGGTGAATGGAATATTTTTAGTCCAGTCAAATGAACCTCTGTCGCAGTCTTGTACCGCTTGTTTCCAACCAAATGTTTCTGCTCTTTTCTTGAAATTGATTCCTTCGGGAGAATGGCGTGCGATACCATCAAATAGAGTGGCGAGGACCTGACTGGACGCAAAACCCATATTCTCCAAAACTTGGTTTACCATCAACTTCTGCATAACGAGTTGGTTACGCGGAATGGTAACCATACGCTGGGCAAGTTTTGCGACTTCAGCATCCAGTTCAGATTCCGGACCCGCTTGCCCTAAACCCCATCGTTCAGCTTGTAGACCGTCAATTAAGTCGCGACTAAGCAGCATGCGCTTCGCCCGTTCTACACCTAACCGGTAGACCCACATCGCCGTCGTAGGACAACCCCATACTCGAGCAGGCGGATAGCCTATCTTTGCATTCTGACCCATCATAATTAAGTCTGCACACAGGGCTATATCACTTCCCCCAGCAACAGCATAACCTTGAAGCTTGCATATCACCGGCAGGTGTGATCGCCATACGCTCATTATTTGGCTCGTTGTATTCTGCATGCAAGAAAAATCCTTCATTGAATCCCATGGCATTTTCTGAATTCTAAGATTAGTTCCAGAGGATTGTGCGTAGTAATTGAGGTCATATCCCGTGCAAAAAGACCGGCCAGTTCCTACCAAAATAATTGCTCTGTCTTTTTGATCTGAATTCGCGCTTTTTACCGCAGGTTCTAAAGCGGCGGGTAGGGCGCGTCGTCGATCGCTTTAAGAACTTCAGGCCGGTTCAGAGTAATGCGGGCTAAACGCCCGTCACTTTTGTAAAGGACTGGCAAATCAGACATGGGATCTCAGATGTAATATGATTTGTGTTAGTAACACCACTATTTTGCCTACATCCTAACCATGCGAGACAAACCTATCTAACCAATTTTCCAAATAGAATGATAATTATTAAATTTTTTAATTAGGATTAAAACTTGCTATAACTTGATTGCTGAGCAATTGAATCCAGATAAAACTTAGGATCAGATTTCCACTTTTTTGCGTAAAATAATTTATGAAATCGCTCTCAAAATATATCGTAAGCCTTATTTTAATACTAACGTATTCAAAAGAAGTGTCCGGCGGAAATTTTCAGAAAGGCATAGATGCATATAGAAAGGGACATAACTCAATTGCAATACGTGAATGGGAACCTCTCGCCCGACAAGGGCATGCCAATGCGCAGTACAATCTTGGTGTGATGTATGATAAGGGCCATGGCGTCCCGCGAAACAAAGTGACAGCCATAAAGTGGTACAAACTAGCTGCTGAGAAAGGTGTCACACTGGCTCAATATAACCTTGGCGTTATCTATGAAAAGGGGGCCGGAGTTCGCCAAAACTATAAAGTAGCCGTCAAATGGTATACAAGTGCTGCCCAAAATGGGAATGCCAATGCCCAAAATAATTTAGGGATAATGTATATGAGGGGACTTGGTGTCCCACGAAATTATAAGACTGTCGCAAAGTGGTTAAAACGTGCTGCTGAACAAGGAAAGGCGTCTGCACAATATAACCTGGGCTCGATGTATGATAAGGGAATGGGTGTACCCCAAAACAAAAAGGCTGCTGTTAAGTGGTACAAACGCGCCGCGGAACAGGGTGTTGCCGTTGCCCAATTCAATTTAGGTTTGATGCACAAACGGGGTCAAGGCACTCCCAAGACTTTGGCCCTGGCACATATGTGGTGGAACATCGCGAGGAAAAAAGGTTACACAGACGCCGCAATCAACATGAAGGAAATTGAGAAAATAATGTCTCCTTCGCAGCTAGAAAAGGCGCAAACACTTGCTCTTGAGTGCTTGGCAAAAAATTATAAGGGATGTTGAAAATAAGAACTATAACTGTTCATTGTTATATTATTTAGAGAAACCTTGGTCACAACAACTGTAACAAAAGAGCCTATAATCTCTCAGATTAATGATCGCTGTAATGACCTCAGGTTTAATAATGAGCCACATGTAATCTGGAGCAAATGATATTGAGAGGAATTCTAATTTGACAAACCAGCAAGATTCGCCGCCGATTGAGAGTCAACTAGTCCGACGTCTTCTTGGTGGGCAATTTGCCCTAACCGCGGAGGTTACCCCACCGGTATCGGCTGGTTCTGATGAGTTGCTGGCTAAAGCGGAACCGCTACGAGGCATTGTGGATGCGGTGAATGTAACGGATGGTGCCAGCGCCCGCGTTCATCTTTCGAGCGTTATCAGTGCCGCAATTCTAAACGCCAACGGTATTGAACCCGTAGTCCAGTTTACGTGCCGTGATAGAAACCGCATTGCATTGATCAGTGACCTCTTAGGCGTGGGCGCCCAAAGTATCCATAATCTTCTTATCCTAACAGGTGACGATCCAACCGTTGGCGACCAACCGCAAGCAAAACCGGTGTTCGATCTGAAGAGCCACGAATTGATAACCATTGCCCATAAGATGTCTCAAGACGGGATCATTCCTTCCAAAAGTGTTAAAATGCCCGCCGTAGGCGTCGACCCTAACACCCGCAAGATTGAAACACCTCCAAAATTCTTTATAGGAGCTGCCGATGTACCAACGGTAAAAATTGATGAACAGTGGCTCGTAGGTTTGAGAAAGAAAAAAGCATGCGGCGCACAATTTATTCAAACACAACTTAGCTATGATATGGATATTATCCGAGCTTATGCTAATCTATTAATAGAAGAAGGGTTCACTGAAAACATGTTTTTCCTTATCGGGAATGGTCCACTTCCTTCGGCTCGATCGGCCATTTGGATGCGGAAAAACTTATGGGGCGTTGTAGTTCCCGATAAAATTATTAAACGGCTCGAAACAGCAAAAGATTCCAAATTAGAGGGGATAAAAATTTGTTCTGAACATCTTCAGGAACTCTCTCAAATTTCAGGCATCGCAGGCGCACACCTTATGGCACCAATCAATGTCAAAAGTATCCCAGCTAGTATTGAGATGGCTTCTTTAGGGAATCGCAGCTAATTTGTTACCAACTCGTTAACTAAATTTTACAAATTATTGAATGCGTTGCGTATGCTGACGAATATTTCTTGTAGTGCAATTAACGTGAAATAAGGTCCGGCAAAATTAGTGTAATCTCGGGAACAACAATCAGCAAAGCAACCAGTAACATTGCTAACAAAATAAAGGGTAATACCGAAAAGATGATTTCCTGCATTGTCGTGTTATCCGGTGCCGCGCCTTTTACAACAAACAGCAGAAGGCCAAATGGCGGAGTAGCTAGACTAATTTCCAGAACTAACAACATTAGAACACCAAACCATATGACATTAAACCCTAGGTGCTCAACCAATGGCATAAATATTGGTATGGTAATCATCATCATACTAACCTGATCCATGAAGCAACCGAGGAACATCAATACCAGTAACATGCCAATAAGGATGGCTAACGGTCGCATGTCGCTATCTACAACAAGAGATGTGAGCCCTGTGGTTGCTTCAGAAAACGCCAGTATTTGGGAAAAGGTTATTGATCCACAAATAATAAATAGGGTCATAACGGTAAAACGAAGGGTCTGAGTGGTGGATACAACAAAATTTTCCCAACTCAATTTTCGGTAGGCTAATGCTGCTAAAAGCGTAGCCACGGCGCCTAACGCTGCCGATTCAGTGGGTGTTGCAACACCACCAATGATACTACCCACCACTACGATAAAGATACCCATAAGAGGTAAAACATACTTGACGAATGGCAAGAGCCTTTCACTCAATGTCATTGCACTGATGTCATAAGGTGGCGCAATTTCAGGATTAATTTGACACCTAATAATTACGTACGCAAAAAACATACTCGCCAAAATTAATGCCGGAATTATTGAGGCCACCAAGAGATCCCCTATAGGGATCTGCGCAATACTGCCTAAAAGAACGGCAAGGGCAGACGGCGGGATTAACATCGCGATCCCCCCAGTCGCAACAATCGGTCCAATCGAAATCGACGGCGAGTAACCACGTTTGTACATCTCTGGTAATAGCGTGCTTCCCAAGATAGCCGTGTTAGCGATAGTTGAACCTGAAAGGGACGAAAAGATTGTTCCCCCAACAATGGCAACAAGGGAAAGGCGACCAGGTACCTTTGCAATTAATTTATCAACCGCGTCTATCGCCCGAGAAGCAATCCCAGTATGAAACATAATTTCACCCATGAAGATAAATAATGGAATGGGTAAGAGGGTGAAACTTTGAACGGAATAGACGGCATTCTTAACAAGTTGGATTATACCCTCCAGGCCACCCATAAAGAAAAAGGCGCCTATTAGATTTACGGTAAAAAATGCAAATACAACCGGCAAACCCAAGAGCATGAAAAATACTAGGCCACCGATGAGAATTAATAGAATATAATACCAATCCATAGCAGTATCTCTTTATTCCTGCTAGAACAGTTCTTTTGTCATTGAAGTATCTATCTGCTCTTCCGGAACCAAGACCCAACGAACAAAAATTATCATCAAAATCAAAAATGTTGTCGGTGCAAAGGCATAGATCCACCATTCAGGGAACATAAACGTATCGGGGACTTTCGTCCCGTCCCGATAGGATCTCCAAAGTACTATGCTAGTGAATACAAATAACGCACCTGACATAAGAGCACCAATCGTGTGGGAAATACGGCGTAATACTTTGGCCCTATCGGGAGATAATCGCTCAACAACTAAATCGATGGTAATATGTCCATTGGTACTTAAAACCCAAGGGGCTCCGAAGAAAGTAATAACAAAAAGTCCGTACTGCGCAAAATCAAGGCTCCAAGGCATAGAAAACAGCCGGAAATAACGAGCCATCACGTCACAGCAAACTAGTACCGTCAAAGCAACCAGTAAAATTCCAGCGATAAGCCCTAGAAAGTTGACTAATTTGTCAAACCAAACCACATCTTCTCCCTAAAAAAATTATAAGTGATTAATCACATGTAGAAAAAAGTAAGCGCCCAAAATTGGACGCTTACTTGAACTTTTGTGAAACCTCTATTGGGTAATAAGTGGCTTAATCTTGCTTATCCACGATGGGTTATAGCTGGTCATTTCTTCCCAATAATACCTAGTTGCAGTAGCCGAGAAGTCAGAACCCATGTCAACATAGTTTACTCCATTCTTTTTCTGCCGTGCTGCTTCTTTTTTGTCCTGGGTCTGGACCTTACTAGGCCATGCCACCTCAAAGGATGTGGCTGAACCATGTATACAATTCCTCTGCGCCGCAGATAAAGAATCCCATTTTTTCTTGTTCATGAGTGTATTCAAGATCGCGCTGAAATACCCGGGTCCATGTCGATATTTAATGAACTTATCCCAGCTAAAATCACTCACACCCCATAATGGCCACCCCAACCCATCGACTGTTTTACGCTCAAGGGCAGTATAAACGGCAGGAGCAGGCATGCGAAGTGGGCTAGCACCTAATGACTTAAAGAAATTATCATACAAAGGCGCGGAGCGAAGGCGGAAACCATCAAAACGCTTATTCTTATGGGGCTTAGACGTGTAAAGGTAAAACTTAACACCCTGCATGACTTGCATTATTAATTTCGAATTGAGTTTTTTATTATGGAGTTCATCAAGCATCTTGTAGGCGCCGTTTTTCCTTTGCTGCGGGAATGGTGTCGTTGCAAGATCAGACACACCCGCTTCAGGCGCGGCACCTTTATAATAGGTAGGTGGACCATAATGCATGTCAACAACCCCCGACTTTACAGCTTCCCATTGCTTCATTGATCCGATCGCAGCTGGACCAACCACAGAAATTTTCACTTTTCCGCTGCACTGTTTATTAGTTTGACCTACCCAGTCATAAAAAAACTTCGCAAAAATAACTTTCCCAGGTAGAAAACTTGCTGCTTTAAGTTTTACTTCTTGAGCCTGGACTTCTTGAGAGACAATTCCTGGCACAGGACCTGTCACTCCAACGAATACCGCCGCGGTGGCAAGTAACGTAAGTTTACAGATTTTCATCGAGTATCCTCCTCAACTAAGTAATATTTAGGTATTATTATTGAGTGTCTCATTTACTAGTGGACGCATCAAATCGAACCGAACATCAATAGTCTAGCATATTTTATTGTGGATTTTAAGTGCTACATAATAATCGGGACCAACTTCATAGTAAAAGTTACTTAATTTATTTTGGGTTTAAATCCCTTTCATGGGGTGCTTTTCTGATTTTGCTTGCCTGTTTTAATCTCATCCGTAAACATCCACATGATACACAACTAATTTTTTAGACTTTAAACGAGCGTATATCAGATCAATAAACGGTAATCTGTCCCATCATTTGGGACCATATGGAGTAAATTATTGAAGGCTTTGATGTTATACGGACCGGGAGAACCTTTCCAATTAGAGGATATTCCGGACCCCATCGCCGGCTATGGCGAAGTTGTAGTTAAGGTTATAACCTGCGGCGCCGGGCTCACTATACAGCATGTAAAATCAGGGCGGGTGAAAGTTGAATATCCGCGGGTAATCGGTCACGAAATTACGGGAGAAGTCGTTGACGTTGGCAAAGGGGTTTCATCCCTGAAACCAGGTGATGCTGTGACGGCTTATTTTTATTTAACCTGTGGAAATTGCAAGTGGTGCAGACGTAATCGTGAAACACTTTGTGAAAATTTTAAAGGTTATGTCGGGCGTGCAGTGAATGGAGGATACGCGGAATATATCAAACTACCCGCTGACACATTTCTAAAATTACCCTCTGGCCTTGATTACAAAAATTTTCCGGCGGAAGTTGGTGTGATATCTGATGCTATCGCAACACCGGTCAAGGTTATCAGAAGGGCCCGTATTATGCCGACCGATACTGTCGCGGTATTTGGAGCCGGGGGAGGACTTGGTATTCACATGCTAATGTTAGCTCGCTGGGCACACGCTAAAGTAATCGCCGTCGAAACCAGACCAGAAAAATTTCAAGCTTGTAAAGAAGCTGGTGCAGATCAGGTGATAGACGGAAATCGTAATGACTTGAGCGAAGCCCTTATTGAAGCTAGCGACGGTGGCATAGATGTCGGCATCGATTTTGTTTCCTCTGATCGAACATTGGAAACCACCATGAATGCCTTGGGTAAAGGTGGGAGGCTGGTAACATTAGGTGGATCGGGAATACCTTTTAAGGCAAACCCAAAAATTATGCTTGAAAAGGAACTAGAACTTATCGGCAGCCGGTATGCTACAAAGCAAGAGGTGATTGAAGCTTTAGAACTGGTTGCACGCGGAGATGTCTGGCCACTTGTGACGGATATAAAACCGATGAAGGATGCGGAAGAACTACATAATAATTTGGAAAACAGTGATATTGTTGGAAGAGCTGCTATTCGCATTTCAGACTAATATTGGGGGATATCCATGGAAGGAATTATTGATGCCCACCATCATATTTGGCGCCTGGACGACCTAGAGTGGCTTAAAGGTCCCACTCAACCGCGTATTTTTGGTGATTACAGCTCTATCAAACGCGACTACCTAATCAACGATTTTACTACTGACCTAAAAGATTCAGGGGTCGAAAAATCTGTTTATATTCAGGTAAATTGGCCACCACATGAAGAGTTAATGGAAGCCGAATGGGTTCAAAATGTTTCCGAAGAAAATGGTTGGCCTCACGCCTTTGTTGGTTACGCTGATTTTTCAGCAGAAGATACAAATAATACCCTAAAAAAATTAAATACTTTTCCACTAATGCGGGGTATCCGCCAGCAACTCCACTGGCATGAAAATCCATTATATCGTTTCCAATCAATACCGGACCTAATGAACCAGACCGCCTGGCAGAGTAACTTTGCTTATATCCAGGAATATGGCTGGTCTTTTGAGTTACAAGTTTTTACCTCTCAAATGAAAGACGCCGCGCTGTTTGCCTCTGATTTTCCGGAAACCACCATGGTCCTCCAACATTGTGGCATGCCAGAGGACACAAGCGACGTAGGTATGAACTTGTGGAGAGATGGGATGACGAGACTGGCAGAATGCCCGAACGTTCATTGTAAATTCTCAGGCCTCGGCACTTTTATTCACCGGAATGACCCTGCCTTCATAGCTGATATTACGGGTGAATGCCTGGAATTATTTTCTGCAGGCCGGTGTCTTTATGGCAGCAATTTTCCAATCGAAAGAATTTGGACTGGGTACGGGTCTATCGTAAATGCATTCCTAAAAGCAATATCCGGACTCTCCAAACCAGAACAAATATCTGTTATGCGTAATAACGCTATGCGGATATACAAAATGGATGCCTAACCTGAATTCCGGCATATATTATCTTATCTCAAATATCTGATGGGGTTACTTTCTTCCAATCTATATCAGGCTTTTTTGCTATAAAGTGCTTCCCTTACACTGGAGATAACGCTTTTCCAGTCACCCGGCGCCTTTTGACGGAATAGCTTCATAGTTGGATACCATGGACAGTCATCACGATCCAATAGCCAACGCCAATCTGCAGCAAATGACAGAAGGATCCAAACCGGTTTTCCGAGAGCCCCCGCCAG
>Ga0209403_10001435_pt1 | contig 30990 bp, 49 predicted proteins | sample ArcticOcean_MG_C_8_FD_187440 | JGI IMG/M metagenome (GOLD analysis project Ga0209403, IMG submission 187440) | Marine microbial communities from western Arctic Ocean - ArcticOcean_MG_CB11_86 (SPAdes) (version 2) | ecosystem: Environmental > Aquatic > Marine > Oceanic | place: Arctic Ocean...
ACTTTAATATCCATAAAGAAGTTGATGAGATAGTCCAATCCTTATTGAAAAATGAGGCTCGATTGAATGGACAGGTTGGCTTTTTCGCTACCTCAAGATCAGATGGACGTATGGCTACCGCCGATGCGTTCAGAATTCTACGTGCAGCGTAGTTAGGTAATTAGCAGACGAGTGGTACCACCACCACTCTACCCTCTCGGACTTCCGCTCTTCGCCCCTCGCAAGGGCGGAAGTCCACTAGAGAGAAATGATAGGAAGAAAATATGGCAAAAGTAACATGCATACATCCGCTAGGAATTCAAGGCGGCGAGACATACGATTCAGGCGTTGAATATGAAGTAGATGCAGAGATTCTCAAAGAATATGGATGGGCTTTTTCAGAGCCTCAAACAACAACCAAGAAAGACGCAAGCAGGGCAAAAGAGAACAAATAGATGACCGTTTACCACACTTATGCATCAGCAGATGAATTCCGCAATTATCTAGCAGGAACGTCTTATTCTTCTGGATGGACTTCGGATGCTGCTACTTTATTGAACCTTTTAGAGAGTGCTTCAAGAAGAATGGATGCGTTTGTGAATGATCAATCTTGGGGTGTTATAACAGAAACCAGACTCTATGATTTAGGGTCAGGCGATCTTGTTCAAGACCCACGATCCAAGACAGTTGATTCTGGTGGCATCATTACTACACGATCTCGAATTGCTGCTGTTCCTCTAGACAGATGGCTTATTTCTGCAACGACAGTTACAAGCTATGCAGACACAGCCAGAACATCCTCTGAGACGCTCTCAGAAGGCATTACTAACGATTATCTATTGAGACCCTATAACTCCTCGCCAAAGTTTGAAATCACGCTTACAGAGGAAACTACAAAGAGTTTCGGATCTGGTCAGCAGGTGCTTTCGATAGCAGGGAAATGGGGCTGGAATGAAAATACCTCTCCAGACACAACGACCCTGAATGGGGCTATCTCATCAACCACAGCAACTTCTGTTGTCTTGACATCAGCAGCAAACTTTTCAGTAGGAAACACGATCTTAATTGGTACTGAGCAGATGTATATTCGAGAGATTTCTTCAAACACTTTAACAGTTACTAGAGGAGTAAATGGCACTACCGCAGCGACGCATTTAGACTCAGTATCCGTTAGTCGATATGTTTACCCATCTCTGGTTAGAGAAACGTGCCTCGACGTTGCTAGGGTGCTTTGGCGCGACCATGATTTAGGCAATGTGGAATCACTTTCAGTTGGCGATCAGAGCGTCAGTGTTCGTTCAAACGTCGAGATAAGAAATGCTATAAAAGCTCTTGATGTGTACCGCGTTCATCAAGCATCTGCAGGAGTGATCTTCTAATGACGAGCCGTATCACAGTTGACACCACAGGCATAATATTCGATGACCAAAAAAGGAAGCCTCAATTTGAAAAAGGGCTCAGAGCTGGTTTAAGAGATGTAGCAGCTGACATCACAAGTGATACTCAGAACAAATTGCAACAAGGCAAACGTGGTTTCTGGCGAGGTCAATTAAGAAGTTCCATCAGTTTCAGGCAATTTAGTAATTTAGGATTTGAAATTGCGAGTGGAGCAGCACTCGGTCAGCAAGAATTGACGTATGCAAAATATGTTGAATACGGCAGACGAGCAGGAAAAATGCCGCCACGAAGTGCAATTGAACAATGGGCATTCAGTCATGGATTTACTAGTCAAACAGTTTTCTTATTGCAACGTGCTATAGGTAGGAAAGGCACTAAAGGTGTCCACATGTTTCGTAATACTGCTGACGAATGGAACAGAAAATCTAGTCAAATAAGAAAAACACTTTCTAAAGAGATCCAGAGAGCAATGAACAAATGACGCGAGCAGGAGCAGTAGCAAGGATAGATACTTTATTGGGAACTGTTTCAGATCCTACTTTTAAGGCTATTTATTTTGGAGAGCCAATATCTATTCCAACAACTCCGATGTGTGCATTTTGGCTTCAGTCTCACGATTTAGATTTCGATACGCTGGGAGATGTCAGCACAACTGCCACTCTACTTATTCGAGCCTATTTCCCAGTTCTTCTTAATGGTGATTTAAGAGAAACCGTTGAGCAAGATGTTTGGGATGCAATTGTCAATATTAAAACAGCATTGCGAGGTGATGCAAACCTGAGTGGTGAAGTAACAGACACAGAAATAGGAAACGCATCAACAGGCTTTATTGAACTTCAAGGCAATTTGTTCAGACACGCGACAATCCCTTTTGAGATAGACATTTATTCGGAATATCCGATCACACCATAGGAGGAAACAATGGCAAAAACATCAGGTCTTAATGTAAGAATTTATGCTGAAGGATACGATCTGAATACAGATGTTAATTCACTTTCAGGTGTTGGCTATAGTCAAGAGCTACTCGACACGACAGCACTTGCGACAACAGCACGATCAAGAATTATCGGCACGAATGACAGTGCATTAACAGTCAATGGATGGTTCGACAACGGCACACTTCTTTCTCATGCATTATGGACATCCAATTCTGGTAAGAAGCCAGTAGCTGATCAGGAAGTAATCGTCGCTCTAGGAACATCTATTGGAGATCCAACAGTTTGCATTACTGCGAAGCAGGCAAGCTATGACATATCACGAGCACCAGCATCAGCAATTGCAACAACTGTTGAATATATAGAATCCGATGGTAATGGAGCTGAGTTTGGGGTACTGCTCACGGCAGACAAGCAAACAGATGGATCGGCTACCGATACAGCTTCAGTTGACAATGGAGCTTCTTCCGCTGGAGGGCTTTCGGGATTTATCTCAGCGATGAGCCTTGCTTCTGGATCTGTAACAGTCAAAATTCAACATAGCACGAATGATTCATCGTGGTCTGATTTGGTCAGCTTCACTGCTATTACAGGACAGACCGCAGAACGGATCTCAGTAACAGGAACAGTGAACCGTTACTTACGGATTTCTACTTCTGGGACGTTTTCAAATTTGGTTTTTGTAGTTAGTGCCAACAGGCTCTAGAAAGGAATTGAGAAATGGCAAAGCAATCAGGATTGGGAGATTATCTGGCTGTTGATGATAGCACAGGATCGCTTCGAGCGATTAGTAATGATATAACCTCCATCACTATAAATACTCCACAGGAGACTTTAACTGTGACTGGAATAGACAAGAGTGCCCAAGAAAGAATTATCGGTTTGCAGGACTTTAGCATTTCGCTCAATGGGGTGTTTAATGCAGCATCGAACATGGAGCATGATGTTTTTAAAGTGAAGTCAGGAACGCGAACTGTTACTTATGCCATTGGCGGTAATAGCGCAAGCAATCCCAAACTTTCTTGTGAAGCACTTGTTTCCAGCTATGACCTCAACAGAGGTACTGATGGATCTTTAAACTTCACAGCAACACTTGAATTACAAAGTGGAACAGTGCCAACATGGACAACCGTATAAGCATAAGAAGGAGAGGGTCTAATGGCTTATAGATTAGGACAACGACAGGCATTAATTGAATTCGAGGACTTGGATCTGAATGATTCAGAGCTTCGATGTAAATTGGACGTGCCATTGGGAACGATGCTTGAAATCGAATCGCTCATGAGCAACAACGAAGTGAGAGCAGGATTTGAAAAGTTTGCAAAAGAGGTATTAATCTCTTGGTCTTTTATAGATGCAAACAATAAAGATATTTCTGCTGATGAAAAGGGCATAATGCAACTTCCATTTAATATCGCTTTGAAGCTTGTTGAAGGGTGGTTGCTTGCAATACAAGTCATCCCTTTAGAGAGCAGCTCGCCAAGTCAAAATGGGAGCATGTCGGAGGCGGAGTCGATTCCAGTGGCAGGAGTATAAATATGCCGCAGTCGGTCAGGAGCGCAAAATTGGTAGATGGATTAGCTCAACGCTATAACCAACTTCCATCGCAGATTCTTAATGAGCCTGCACAACTTCTGATGCACTTGATTCAGTTAGTAGAGGAGCCTGAGACTAGTGGCTAACGAAGTAAATATTAAGGTCACTGCAGATAGCAAAAATGCTGTCCGTTCATTGGACAGGGTTTCTTCGTCTGGTCAAAAACTCAGCTCCAGTATGCGATCAGTTGGCAAAGTTGCCGCAGGCGCAACAGTAGCCATTGCAGCAGTAGGCACGGCAGCAGCCGTTGTAGGTGCCAAGATGTTTGCAATGGCTGGTCAATTGGATCTGATCGAAAATAAGGTTAGTACCGTATTCGGAGATCAAAGAGGACTCGTCACCGACTGGGCTAAGGAAGTCTCTGCCGAAATGGGATTGACCGTTTCTGCAACAGAGAATCTGGCTGCAAAATTCGGAGACCTCTTAGTACCAATGGGATTCACCAGAGAAGCGGCAGCGAAGATGTCGACCTCAGTTGTTGGTTTATCAGGTGCATTAGCTGAATGGTCTGGCGGTCAAGTAAATGCCTCACAAGCAGCAGATATCTTAGCGAAAGCCATGCTCGGTGAACGCGAAGGATTGAAGACGCTTGGTATTTCCATTATGGAAACTGATGTTCAAGCAAGGCTCTTAGCTCAAGGTCAAGAGGAACTTACAGGGAAAGCATTGCAACAAGCAAAAGCAATGATTACTCAAACACTGATCTTCGAGAAATCACAAGATGCTCAAGCTGCATTCGCAGCAGGTGGTGAATCTTTAGCTAGAATACAATCCAAACTGAAAGCAGCAACAGGAGAACTTAAGGAGAGTATCGTTAAGGCATTGATGCCTACGTTTGCTAATTTGGCAGTGATGCTGAATGAGAGAGTCATCCCCGTTATTATCAACGAACTTATTCCATACCTAGAAGAAAACATCCCCAAAGCTATTGATGCAATGACTCCCATTCTGAAATTCATGATCGATATGTTTCAATTTTTTTGGAAGTCACTCACTTTTGGGATGACTGTTTGGAATAAAATCACTAAAGAATTGGAGACTGGTACTAGCAAATGGAAGAAGCTATTGATTGCAGTTTTCGCCCCTACTGCAGTATCTTTTGTGGCTATCAAGTCTTTCATCAAATTGGTTAAGTCGCTCGGACTCACTTGGACAGAGGTTGCAAACGGAATAATCGGTGCAGTCGAGTCCATGACGAATGCACTTATTTCTGGTTTAGGAAAATCGCTGAAAACATTAGATTCTTTCCTCAACAAAATTATCGATGGAATAAACAAAATACGATTACCAGAGCTCAACAGGTTCGGTATCCCCACAGGTGGTATGTTTCAGCCATTCAATATCGCTCCAGTAAACATTGCATCAATGGCACCTGATATGGTCAGTCTTGGTCGTATACGTTCTAAAACCATAGCAACATCAATGGATGATCTGGAACAAGGTGGAGCTATTTCATCATCTTCGCAAGTTAGCACACCATCTTCATTTGCAATGCCAACCGCAACAGCCTTACCAAAATTCACATCAACAGGTGGAAGAGCAGGTGAACAAACATTACCAAGTGGCATGATGATGAGCGATCTGATGGAATGGTCACGAACCAGAATGGAATCAATCCGCATTCAGCAAGCTAATATCAGACGAGCAAGAACAAGCGCGATTGCAGGAGTATTGAGTGGCAATGTATCAACAGCTCTACAAACATTTGGAGCAGGTGGACAATTTGCAGATCCAAATATTATGGATTCATTGTTAGACCTTGCCAATGCTCAATCAATTGAAGATCAGCAGAGCGCATCTAGAAACATTATGTCAAGTCCAATAGTAGTAAACGTGTATGCAGGCGTTTTGGGTGACCCAGCAGAGGCAGGCCAGCTAATATTAGATCAGATCAACCGAGCAAAAATGGCAGGCGCAAGCACCGCGTTCCTGACGGAGAGTTAATATGAGTTTAGCTTTACCGACATTATTTTGTGGAATCCGTTTTGATGCAGGAGCAGAGAATGATGGCTGGATATTAGGAAGTGCATCTTTTCCTAATCAACTTGGCTCTCCTGATGCCGATTCCGATTATGTAGATGTCACTTCGTATGTTCGTTCTATCAATATTGATAGAGGCAAGAGCCGAGAACTACAAAGAACAGCAGTTGGTCGAGTCAGTATTGTTCTAGATAACACGACACGACTTTTTGACCCTCTCAATGCTGCAGGAACTTACTATGGTAAATTGCTTCCCTCAAGACGTGTCCGAATCAAACTCACACATCCTACAACAGGCACTCAATATGAAGTCTTTGAAGGCATTGTGACTGATTGGGGTATGGGATATCAACAGATGAAAGATGCAACAACAACCGTTCGAGTAAGTGACCGAATGGTGGATCTCCGTCGTGCTGATATTTCACTGACTACGACCGCAGGATTATCTTCGGTAGCAGTCAATGAGATATTAGATGACGCAGGGATTGTCGCTAGAGATGTAGCGACAGGACTTTCAACGTTACAAGGAACAGCATTAACAGGGTCTACACTCTCTGCTCTAGAAAAAGTGGAGGACAGTGAAGGCATAGGACAAGTTTATGCAAGTAAATCAAATGCAGTTGTTTATAAAAATCGCAATTCATTTTTCAGTGATTCAGCTTCAAATACTTCGCAGGCAACACTCGGAACAGCAGCATTGCCATTAACTGATGTCAGTTTAGATTACGATGCTGATCTTATCCGAAATGATATAAGCCTGACTCGTACAGGTGGTTCAGCACAGACAACATCAAACGCAGACTCTATCAATGATTATGGGAAACGCTCATACACAAAAACTGGATTGATGAACAGTACCGACGGAGAGCTTTCTACTATCGGAGGAACACTTCTTTCTATATATAAAGAGCCTCGTGTTCGAGTACGAACGGTCACAATGGCTCCTCAAGTGAACGCAAACTTGATGACTCAAGCACTCAGCAGAAACCTCAGAGATAGAGTGACAGTGAACTTCACACCAGTAGGTGGAGGATCAGCAATTAATCAAGACGGATATATCGCAGGCATTCATCATCGCATCACACCAGATGGTCAGATGACAAGTGCCTTTGATTTAGAGAGTACAGAGGGTTATGACACGGCCTTCGTACTTGGTTCAGCAAAACTAGGAACCGCTGAATTATGGGCATAGATAGGAGCATATAGATGGCAGGTACAGGATTTAAAGTTTGGGCAACAGGCGACGTTGTTTCAGCAGCAGATTTCAACACATATGTACAAGAGCAGATCGTGGGGGTCTTCGCTTCCTCGACAGCGAGAGATGCTGCAATTACATCACCAACTGAAGGAATGTTTGCATATCTTAAAGATAGCGACACGCTGACCTATCACAATGGCAGCTCTTGGATATCAACATCACTAACAGGAGATATAACAGGAGTTGCCGCAGGGAATGGGCTCTCAGGTGGTGGCGTATCTGGAGACGTTTCTTTAGCAGTCGATGTCAATGGGGCAACCTCTGGAACAGGAGCAACACTGACTGGTTCAGATCAGATCTTATTCGGTGATGCTGATGATAGTAATGCTGTGAAAAAAGCCACAATCGGACAAATCAAACCGACATTACTAACAGCAGGAAATGACAAGCTGTTCTATTCTGGAAACAGCGGAACGATGACGGAATTAGCTCTTGGAGCAGACGGAACCGTGCTGGTAGGAAATGGAGCAACTGCAGCACCTACCTTCGGAAATATCACTGATATTTCAGGAGGTAATGATAAGATACTCTATACCAACTCATCAGGAGTAATAACGGAAGTTGCTCTCGGAGCCACTGACACCGTCTTGACTTCGGCTGGCACAACTTCAGCTCCTACATTTGCAGCGGCAGGTGGTGGAGGAAATTGGGCTCAGATACTTAAAGGAGAACAGAACACCACAACGAATGTAATTTTCAATGCGACATCACTTTCTAATTATGATGCAGTTCGTGGATGGTACACAATGCCAGCCGCTTCAGATGGTAGTCATACTTGGATAGAGCTGACATTTAATGGACTCACTTCAGGAAGTGGATATAATTACACGCGCCTGCAGACGTACGGAACAACAACGAACTCTAGTGCTTACACAGGTTCAAATTCAGTCGGCTCATTAACACAAGGAGATTATGGATATTGTCAATTCTTCGCAGGCTTCTTAGCCAAAGGGTATAACTCTGCTTCAAAGGGTGTGATCACTGGTTGGGCGCAAGCTCATTGGCCAGTGGAAAACTATGCAGAGTATGTCCAATTCACTTGGATCACGGACATCACCACTTGGGGAATTACTGCTGTTTCTGCTAATGGACAAACGCCTTGGATAAGCAACGCAGGAACAGGCTATTTCGGATATTTTGTAGAAGCGTACACGCGAACTTAGGAGGATATAAATGACCAATGAAATAGAATATGAATCATATGAAGATTGGCAAGGTGTCCACCGCCAATGGGTGAATGAATTTGGCATAACCCAAAGAGAACTAATCGAACCGACTGAAGAATATGTCGAATCAAGGAAAAACACTTGGGAACGAACAGGGTTGCGCAGTAGACGTGATTCCTATCTATCAATGACCGACTGGATGTTATTTACAGATTCACCACTCAGTGAAGAACAGAAAGAGGAAGCAATCGAGCACCGCCAAAAGCTCAGGGATCTGCCTCAGAATTACCCAGAGATTGATGATGCTATGGAAGCGTTCCAAGACATGAAACCACAAGACGAACTGAGCTGGCTATAACTGAGTTCGCTTTAGGTCTGGCCATGATAGCCATTCTGATAGATTGGATGACAGATGGAAGTAAATCCAACATTGATTGACATCCAAGCACGATTGAAACATATCGAAGTGCAACAGGAAAAGGTGCTCAGTTTACTATTGGGCAACGGTAGATCTGGAGTCGTAGAACAAATGGGTAGGATCGATGAACGAGTTAACGATCTCGAAACCTCTCATACTAACTTTGGCGACAGAATTTGGTCAGCAATCCTAACAGCAGCATTCATTATTTATGGAGTGATAGATAAGAAAGGTTAATGATGTGGAAAAAAATGCTTGGTTCCCTAATAGTCAGCATCACGATAGTCCGTTTAAAGCTGCTTATATTGGCTATCAAACTTCTGACATTGTTATTCATAGCATGGAAGGTTATATCCAAACTCTTATTCGGTGGAGCAGGAAACCAACACCATCGGACGCATTAAAAGTCTCGTATCATTTCGCCATCAGCTTCAAAGGCGAGTGCCATCAATTTGTTCCAGTTGGCAAATATGGATCATGGCACGCAGGAAATTTACGCGATGCAATCCAACATCCTCACACAATCACATGGAAAAGATTTCGAGGCACTTCAGTCAATCCTAATTCATATACCGTTTCTATTTCCGCAGAAGGATTCTCAGCAGGCGAAGGAGATAAAGCATCATGGAATCAGGCACAACACACTGCCTGCTCAAAGATACTGCAATGGCTTCAGGATGAGCACGGCATGGAAATCAATGATCAAACAGTTGTTGGTCACAACATGATCTCACCTCTTTCACGCATGAACGATCCGAGTGAAAGATTTAATAAAAACTATGTCATCAGCTTAGTCAATCCACCAATCTTGCATATCAGACCACCTCTCAAAACGTCAGACATTGCAGCATGGACACAAGCATGGAGAAATGGAAGCACTTTTAAACGAGTAGAAAACAACAAAGAAATACATGAAATATCAATTCCATTAAGGAGGAATATATGAATAGAACCACCATCAAAGCAGTAAGAGATTTAGCCGTGATAGCAGCAGGAGCAGCCGTTTTAGCTGTTGCCGAATCTGTGGGAGATTTAGGACTTCCGCATGAAGTGTCAGTTATCGTTTCTACCGTTGCCCTTGCGCTTTACAGGGTGCTTAGAAACGTAAAGGAGAGTCGTAGTGAGCAGTGTTGTTGTAACGAATGAAGAATTAGATGAAGCTCTCGGTCGAGTGCAATCGTTGCTCTTTGATGCCGAACGAGATGGCTGTGGTTATCCTCAAATAGAAGCGGCCAGAAAAGTCTTGATTCCACTCCGAATGAAGCTCAATCAACCACCACCACCAAAACTAGAACAAATGAAAGAACTTACCTCTTTAGATATTGCGGTGCAGTCAGGATTCACTGGTGATCCTTGCCCTGAATGTGGTCAACTGATGATGGTGAACAATGGAACTTGTTTGCAGTGCAGAAATTGTGGAATTACAACTGGCTGCAGCTAATTAGTAGGAGGCTCCCCTATGCCAACTGAATGTGAATATTCTGAATGTTCAAATATTATCGACGAAAATGCACATGGCAATCGTAGATTCTGCTCGTCATTATGCAGGCGCAGAAATACCGCGAAATATGAATGGGAAGATCGTGAACGTATTTGCAGAGGATGTGGTAAGCCGTTCACTTCACAATCACCGAATCAACGTTTCTGTGAAAGAACATGTACCAGAAAACATGAGAATGAAAAACGACGTGATACTACTGTTAATCTTGATGAATCTCTCTCAGGTCGTGATGAACAAATGGAGAAACTGTTTCGCTACTACGAAGCACAGCATTCCATTGTCATAGATGAACGCCCAGAGGGTTCTCGACTTGTGATCCTCTCAGATCTGCAGTTGCCATTCGTAGATGAACCGCTCTTAAAAGCAGTTAATGGTTTTATCAAGGACTTTAAGCCGAATGATATTATTTATAATGGTGATATAATTGATTGTTATGAAATTAGTGATTTCGACAAGCGACCTGCTCGCATGTTCAATCTGGACGATGAAACTGAAATGGCCAAAGATATCTTGAGGCAGCACAAGCGAGAATCAATGCCAGACACGAAGCTCTGGTGGATTGACGGCAACCATGAGCAACGCTATCAGCGAGTGATTTGGAAACGCGCATCAGGTTTTGAGTTTGCAGTGAAAGACTTAGCAGAGCTCTTACAATTGGATGAGCTGACCGAAGGATTTGTGCCTTATGGAAAGCACATTGAATTTCTCGGATTTACAATCACTCATGGAAACTTTGTCAGTCAGTTTAGTGGTTACACCGCACGCAAACATTATGACCGCTATCACTCATCAGGAGTCAATGGGCATACTCACCGACTAGGAGCCTACTACCATACTGATATGCATGGAAAGCAACACGCTTGGTTCGAGATGGGATGTCTCTGCAGAAAGGATCTTGAATACATTAAAGGGGTCGCAAATTGGCAGCAGGGATTCATGATAGGCACGGTGCTCGGCGGGGCACTCCATCCTCAACTTATTCACGTCATTCAGTATAAGAATGGGAAACGTGGATTCTATGCCAATGGAACACACTACCCAATATTCGATGAAATATAATTAGCTCCAAAATCTAAATTTTCGTTCTTTTCTTGTCAATTTTTTATAGTTACACGTCTGAGGTATATTGCTTATATTTATAATATAGTTGACTTATTCTATTAATTATCGTATGTTAAATACATAAAGAAAGGAATTGAAAATGATACGAAAAGCTAGTTTGCATGATGTTTATACAACAGGCGTCTTGATTGAATGTCCTAATTGTTATGAACCTTTGAGCAATAATGATGACCCACATTATCGCGAGGAGACTTTTGATACTCATTCCACCTTTGCAGGTAAACAAAAGACCTATGGTTACTGCAAGAACAAAGGTGGAATGAGTAGCGTCGTTCTTGAAGGCTGTATGAAAAATAATAAGCCACTCAGAATTGATGTCACTGACGCGCTTTGCTTCTGGTGGCACACAGAGGGTCTGACGAAAAATAACTTCCTATTCATGGAGAGGGATGGAGCACTCAGGTCTAGTAGCCTTAAGGATCGCATTGAATAATTGAATAGGAGGCTTGCCTTACTAGGGATAGCTCAAGCTCTGGTTTGAACTATTCCTAGTATGACTAAGCTCATACTGGAAAAGGAAAGACAATGAATAAGAAATTTGAAAAGATTATATTGTACACGGCAATAACAGATTATGGCATAGGAGTATCGGCAGCGGACGCCATTTTTAAATTGCTAACAAGTGATCAAGATCCAGAAGATCGTCTTTCTAAAAACGAGATTACGGTTCTTGATTATGACATTGAAGATATGGAATTAGTAAAAAAGGAGGATGCTTAAACAGAGTGATAAATTTGACATATATAAACAATATAATATACAATGTTTTTAAATGAAACGGCATCTGGTAATAATCCAGATGCCGCTTCACAGTCGAAATAAGTAGTAACAAAGATATAAAGAAAGGCTTTGAAACTATGACACATATTATCACACACAAACAACGCATCATAGCAAATCATTATAGGAATCTTTCTACTGAGGATTTTATGATTTACGAATGTCCAGAATGTGAACGTGAAACAGAGATTGAAAAATGCTGGACATGTGATCCAGAGAGGGGTGAATGATCATGGCTTTTGATTTATCAGATTACGTTGAAGTTAAAGATAGACTAGTAAAATTTCATAAGGATTATCATGACGGAAGGATTCAAACAAAAATTATCGAGTTTTCAGATACTCGCGTTATTGTTGAAGCATCCATCTACAGGACTCCCGATGACATTAGACCTTGTATTGATTCGTCTTATTTAAATATTCCGGGAAGTACTCCTTACACCAAAGGCTCTGAATTGGAGAATGCTTCCACTTCAGCAGTTGGTCGCGCGTTGGCTTATATGGGATATGAAGTTAAGAAATCTATCGCTTCAAAAGAAGAAGTAGAAATGAAACAGCCTGCTAGTCCTAACAAAAAGCAAAGCGCATTAGAAAAGGAAGCAATCAAATTAGGTGCTAAACCTATTCCTATATGCCCAGAGCATAAAGTTGATCTCATCTACAGTGAGAAGTCTGGTAAAGGCAAATGGGGGCATGTCTTAGAGGATGGCACTGGGTGTGTAATGGGTGAAGATGTTGGCGTTGAACTAAATTTAAAAGACGTGGAGTTTTAAGGAGAATTAGGAATGGATATTAATAATTGTTTATTTGAAGGAACTGTCAAAGATGATCCATATATGCAATACACAAAAAATGGAACAGCGTGGACAAGACTGACTCTAGTTATAAAAAGAAATGAGGATGATTCATACGGTCAATGGGTAAATTTTTCCCTTTGGAATGAAGTGGCGGAAGAAGCTGCTGAACATCTTTCTCAAGGTGATCGTGTAAAGATTCCTGAGGCAGTCTACAGCACTCGTAAAAGCGATAAAGAAGATGGTGCTACGTATCACACATTTACTTCTGATCGTATTGAATATCAAGGAAAGGAAAACAATGGCGAAACCCAAGAAATCAACCAAGCAAATTTGCCCTTCTAAAGAGGGTGCTCATTATTACGTTTTGCCACCTGCTTACAATGCAGTGAATGGAAAAATAACTGGAATATGTAAAAGATGCGGTGCGGAATCTCATTCGATGTTATCAGGACAACCAGCAGGAGGTTCTCCGTCGCTTATTAGCATAAACAGCAATAAACCATTCAGGAGAATTAAATGAAAAAAGACTATATGGAATTGATTAAAGCATTTGAAAAACATTATAACGGAGGAAAATTTAGACTACCTCAATATTACACGATTGATGAAGTATCAGAAATGTTAGGTACTTCACACGTTGTAGTTAAACAATTGCGAGATGATGGGATTTTAAAAGCCTATCAAGTTGCAAAACGAACGGTTCGTTTTAAACTAGAAGATATTGCTGCCTATCAAGAAACGTATGGTGATATGGAAAGTGCAAAGGAAGCGAGGAAACATGTCTGATCTACATAACTTATCTATTAATGAATTGAAACAGTTAAAGATTGAAATCGAAACAGAACTAGTGGAACGCTATGAAGCTGATAAATTACAAATGAAAATGGAGGTGATCGATGTTATTTGAAGATTCTATCAATGGAGGATTATTTCTCTTTGGAGTTGTTGTAGGAGCTGCCATGATGTGTTTACTGTTACAGCAAATTGATTACTCAAGAAAATGTTCAGAAAAAGGATGTAATTGCAAAGGTTAGAAAAGAGGGGGTCGATGTTTCTGAAAGAGGGTCTGGTATTGGTAGGGCAGGGGAGCGGTACTGGTGTCAGATCTTCTCTTAGAAACATCGATCTATAATAACAATGGAAAAAGAACAAAGATTAGCAGATGGATCACCAGCGTATGTTGCAGAAGCAGAGCAGCAGATCATAGGTGCAATGATGGTCTGGCTTGTGCCTGAAGATATCGATGAAATTATAGAAAGAACTGGACTACGTTCCGAAATGTTCAGAGATTATACTTTGGGATTGATTTGGAATGCTATTGTAGTATCTGCAGCAAGACAGAAAGATCATGATATTCCTATTATGCCAACACTAGTTTCGGATTTATTGGAAAAATCAGGGAAATATGATGAAGTAGGTGGGATTGAATTTCTTAATCGTTTGATTGGTAATGTCTCTCGAAACTTCATTCATACTTCATTGGAAGGAATTATTTTCAATATTAATGTTATGAAAGACTGGGTGGAACGTCGTAAAGATTATCAAGAAGGGCAAAGATTAGTGGAACGCGCATTCGCATCAAGTGAAAAAAGAAAATCAGAAACACGTTATGAGGGGGCGATGCAGGTAGAGGTGATTGATGCGAGTTGAACCTACATACTCAGAAGATTTTTATCGATTTATTTTTGCAGATGAACAAGTATCCATCTCAATGGAACGTATCGCGGAAAAACGTGGTTCAACTGGTGGAATTCAATGTGAAATTACGATTGAAAGTAGCGACACTATTTCTGGTGGATTGTTACATGCTGGTAATTTCAACCTATTAACTGCTAATGCAGCGATTGTCAACAAATTACGACAACGAGTTGATCTTGATTGGGATGGCATCTTAACGCACGTATCGGATTTAGCAAAAAAACGATATCGCGAAGGTGAACCGATTATTGATTTAGCTACAGTAGAATCAAATAATCAATCTCGATGGATACTCCCTAATTTTATCGAACAAACCTCAAGACCTACATTAATTGCAGCAGGTGGCGGAACAGGTAAGAGCACTATAGGCATCGCAGCCGCAATGAGCGTTGCAACAGCCATTCCTTTTTTGGGATTGAACCCTGAAGTCATCTGTCCAGTTTTATACTTAGATTGGGAAGCTGACCCACAAATACACGCTGAACGATGTCAATCATTATGGCGAGGGCAAGGATTGGAAGGACATTTTTCTGCTGATGCTCTGTTCTATCAAAGACAAGTTGCATCATTGCATGAATTAATAAGTTCATTGAAGAAAAAAATTATGGAATATAATATTGGATTTTGTGTTTTGGATTCCGTTGGTATGGCAAGAGGCGGAGCTCCTGAAGACGCTGAAGCCACTATCAAATTATTCAACGCAGTACGCAAGATGAATATTCCAGTATTAGCAATAGATCACATGTCAAAGGAGGCATTATCAAATAAAAAATCTAATCAATCTGCCATAGGTAGCGTTTATACTGCTAACAGTGTGTGCAGAGTTTGGATCATGCGCTCGTCAGAGGATGGCACTGGTGTCACTCTGGAGGATGTGAAACGAAACAACACACGACGGCAAAAGACGCTCGCTTATAATGTTCATCATGTTGATGACGGTACAGATGATCAACGATCATTAGAAATACTCTTTGAATCGACAGACTTTCGAGATCTGGATTCTAGTATTCAACCAGCTGGACAAAAATATCTTATTGCTAATGTAATTAAAGATAATCGTGGGCTTCCAATGAGCACGCAAGAAATTGCTGAACAAGCAGGAATTTCACAAGCGAGTGTCCGTGTTGTGATTAGTCGTTCAAAAGACTTTTTCCATAAAGTTGACGGCAAAATAGCTCTAATATCAGAAGGCGTTGAAGTATGAATTTGATGTGTTTCATAACACGCGTAACAGTGTTACGTAACATGTTACGACAAGCGCAACACTGGGGGTATATCCCCTTAAGGGGATACCCTTTGTTGCATTGTTTATTTTCAATGAAAAAATTAGGGATTGGGATTTTTGTTGTTATGCTTCTTTTCAATGCAAATCAAGTATTAGCTTTTTCGGATGATGAAGATCCAGTGATGACGAGAGAACAGCGATTCGAGTTAGCATTTGAGGCTTCAATATGGCCTGAGTATTACCACAGCAGGCTTCTCAGGTTGAGTCGTTGTGAATCCAGTTTGAGAGCAAATGCTGTTGGTGATCACGGTGAGAGCATTGGTCTTCTTCAGGTGAATACGAGATGGAATCCTCGAATAGCTCAAAACTTCAACCTCTATAATCCAGTGGAAAATCTGAATGCGGGTTATGTTATTTTCCTTGAAAGACATAGAACCTTCGATGCTTGGAGTTGTGCAAGATGAACAGTGAATGGAAAGCAACTGAACGATACGTAGCTGCTGCCTTAGGTGGAACACGAGTACCTATCACAGGCAGAGCTACAGGAGATGCCCCAGATGTGGAACATCCTGATTTTGCTATTGAGGTAAAACGCAGATCTAGTGATTACGCATTTCCTCAATGGCTAGAGAAGGCGTTTCTGCAAGCAAGAGCATCAAGTGAGACTGTCTATGAACGTACAGGAAACATCAAAACTCCGTTAGTAGTGATAGAACATGCTCAAGGAAGGGGGAAACCGAAGCGTCATTATGTAATGATAGCATTGAATGATTTTGTAGAAATTGTAGAAAAAGAGAGGGATTGAAAATGTTATTAAATAGGTCTGATCGAAGTGAACCATTTCGTTTAAACGATCAAAGAGAAGAGATCGTCGACGTTGGATTAGCAGAGAAGTATCTAGCAATGAACCATCCAAAAAATAGAAAACGAGTTGATTCACATGCGAATGATATGGCTAGAGATATGATGGCAAATAATTTTAAATATGTGCCAGTAGCAGTTTGTTTTGATTGGGATGGCTATTTAAGAGATGGTCAACATAGGTTATCTGCAATTATTCAAACAGGTATTCCGATGAAAATGCTAATTCAGGAAAACTGTGATCCTGAAATTTTCAGAAACTTAGATCAAGGTTTAACACGAACTTTGAGCCAGTCTTTTTATAGTGCTGAGGCAATTTATAACCGACTTACTTCCGCCGTCATAAAAATTATTTATCGTCTGCAATGTCATGATCCACTATTGACTATGGATGCAAAACCCACAACGAATGAGGCTTTGGATTTGTGGGAAGAAATAGGTGGCAATGATTTTTTTATTAATTATATGAAAATTGGGAACGCTGCTAACAAAGAAGCCAAGCTAAATCCTAGCGTTTGCACAACATTAAAAATAATCCATGACATAGAAGATGCCGAAATGTCCGAGAAATTTTGGAATAACATCACCGATCTCCGAGATATTTCTGGAAAAACTGATCCTAGTTATAGCATCGTAAATTTTATGCGTGATGAAAAAGATCGAAGAAAAGCGATTATTCCAGCCACGAAGCACACTGCTTCGACTGCAATCTCAACGAAAGAATCTTTGGGATGGATTCATATTGCATGGCAGTATTATTGCGAAGGTAAAGGATTGTCAGTAGATCAAGCAAAAACAAAATTCACAGGGAAATTAGCAGTAAATAATCTTGATAGCGCGATTCTTGATATAAGAAAAACCATTGAGATGAACCCTATAGGGACTTTATCGAGTTTGAAAAAGTAGGGGCAATGACAAAACGAATTATCTACAGCAGATTAGATCAATCTTTATCTTGGCTGGGCTCATCACGAAAGTCAGAACGCCGTGCTGAGGCAGAGATTGATTTGCAACGTCAAACAGTAGAAGCATTCGCAGACGTAGATGAAGGCATCAGTCAAGGCATTGTTCTTATTACACTCCAGAGAGCAACACCAAGACCAGATGGAAAATACAGACCGAAAGTGGCGTGGGCGTTGGCTCTTGCTATCTATCCGATATGGAGAGGATTGGAAGATGCAAAACTTTTAGGAGACCCAGTTGACCTACTCACCAGAATAAGAGATTGCGAATACGAAGATGAATGCATATTAGTGGAGTTGTTAGAAGTATGAACGAAGAAAACCAAGTTTGTATGAATAAAAAAACAGTGAAAGAAATCGTTAATACTTTTGTGACAATGACATACATTTTGGAAGAGATGCAATATCTGATCACAACTTTCCACAATGAGTCAATTGGGGAAGAAGTCAAAGATATTAATAGAAAAATCATTGAGTTGAATCAGAAAATACAAAGTGAGTTAATTAGCTATGAATGAAGAAGATCGTTTAGGTTTCAACTCAACATTCAAAGCACCTAAAAAACCCATGAACAAAATTAGCAAGAAAAGAGCAAAGTTCTATAGAGACACCTATGCACCATTAAGAGATTCACTTGTAGGTGGGAAATGTCAGGCTTCGATTTCTGACGTCTGCACAGGCACATCTGAACACTTACACGAAATCTTATCTAGAGGTCGAGCTGGTGGTTTACAAGCCGCCTTACGCGATGGTGATGTCCTTGCCGTTTGTGATCGGTGCAATGGTTGGATCAGCGAGCATCCATTGAAGGCAAAAAGTCTTGGATTTCTCAAAAGTAATACCATAGATTGATATTCTTTATATTCTTTATATAGTTGACTATTGTTATTAATTAGTGTAATTTAAACATATAAAGAAAGGTATTGAAAATGAAATTACTCACTAAAGACATTGAAAAGAAACTGACGAAACGATCTACACAAGAAGCAATCGCAGATGATGATCGCGCCATTGTAAAATTCTTCAACCCAACTGGAATTGGAACATGGATAATTTTTGAAGGTGAAAAACAAGAGGATGGCGATTGGATTCTTTTCGGCATGTGTCATCTTGGTCATCCAGAATGGGGTTACGTTTGGCTCAGCGAGTTGGAATCAATAAAAACCAAATTAGGATTGGGTATTGAGCGCGATATGTACTCAAAAATGCAAACACGTCAAGAACTCGATCATCATTATTACACTGTGTTTGGCTATACAACTTTAACATTGGAAGGTTAGGAAAATGCCAAGTAAAGAGGAGATAAATGAAATGACAGAAGAAAAAAATGAACTTTTAGATTGGGAAGTATTCGATGAAGAAAACATTCAAAAAACCATAGTTACTTTGAAAGAAATGAAACAGAGGTTCTTCATACTAAACTTAGATCACCTTCAGGCTCTAAGTCGTCTAGATCCTTCGCACGTAAACGCATTGGCATATATTGAGCTTATAGACAAAACGATTGAATATGCCCAAGAAAAAAGATGGGTGCAATATAATACAGAGTTTCGTGCTATGGATCGAGAGCAGTATGAAAAAGAGGCAGCAGCAAGAGATGCATCAGCAGCAGCAGCAGCAGCAAGGGAGGCAGCAGCAAGAGATGCATCAGCAAGAGAGGCAAATGAAAGAGGAGATAAATGAAATGACAAAAAGAAAAAATCCGTTTAAAAATATAAATTTTGAAATATTCAATGAAGAAAACATTGAACAACTAATAGTTGATTTGGAAGCAATGAAAGAGAATTTCTTGGCAACTAACTTATCTTACCTGTCCATCACAAATCGTCGAGATCCTTCGCATGTAAACGGATTCGCATATTTTGAGCTTTTAGAAACAACACTTGAATATGCCAAAGATAAAAGAGAGATTTATCATCCCGAAATATTCGAGAGTTCAACAACTCGAAATTTGGAGGTCGATTCCGATTAATTGACAGTATGTTGTAACAGATTAGTAATTCAGTAGGGATAATTTACATCATGACAAGAGAAATTGACAATTCAAGAATACAACGCAAGTCATCCAAGCGAACACATCCCGAAGTTGATAAACAGCTCAAGGAATTATTTGCGAGTGACTACGGAACATATTCAATAAAGGCAATTACAAGAAAGCTTCACGAATGGCTTGCCGAACATCCACCATTTACCGTTAACGATTCACCATCGGAAAGCACGATTCGAGACAGGAAAAAAGAATACGAAAATAATCTTGCTCGAGGTGTTGATGATGAAGATAAAAAAGATCGTTCTGATTTATGGGTACACACACCAGATCAAAATCCAGATGATGTTCGTGCAATATTAGATGTACTTGCAGAAGTTATTGAGCGGACCAAAGGTCGCACAAAATCTTTCACTAAAGCTGAGGCAAAATGGATTGCTCATTTACATGCAATTGGTGTGGGTCTAAAAGCTTGGGCTATTTATTTACTAGCACGGGAGTATCTACTGCATCCCAATACAGATCAAAAACTTGCTCTGGACATGATGTTGGCTGCTGGAAGTAAATACCCTGTTCATCCAGACGATGGAAAGCTGATTGCGTAAGTAAGGGGGTAATACTTATATATCGCGCACGCGCGTGTGTGGTAGATTTTTCTTTTTCGTGCTAAGATATTCGGCATGTCATCTAAGCTGCCTGCTGGCACAAAAGAACAAAGACGAGTTAATGAGCAAGAAGCCCTTCGCTTAAGATTAGCTGGTGCTCAATATTCCGACATTGCAGAGCAGCTCAATTATCGTAATGCTACCGATGCCAAGAAAGCAGCTGACCGAGCATTCACTCGCATACACCTAGAACCAACAGAACAACAACTACGCTTAGCATTAGCACGCTATGAGCGTTTACTTCTATCTGTTTGGGTACCTGCTACCAATGGAGTTATCGCGGCAGTACGTGAAGCCAGAGCATGTCAAGACGCTATCACTAAACTATTAGGACTCAATGCACCTGAAAAGTTCCATATATCGTGGGATGAAATTATGGAAGACACTCGAAAACTAGCACGTGAAAAAGGCATGGACGAACAAGCTCAGGAAGAGGCTGTCCAATTTGTGATGGAGCACATGGGCTTAGATAAGTAGAGGGGCTATGGCATACGAGAACAGAATTGTGGGCACAGGGACAGAACATCCTGAACAATTATTAGCTAATCCCAACAACTGGCGCATACATCCAAAAGCTCAACAAGACGCATTGGAATCTTCCTTAACTGATGTTGGTTGGGTTCAGCACATTATCGTCAATCAAAGAACTGGTCATGTAGTAGACGGTCACATGAGAGCTTCCGTTGCCATATCACGCAACGAGCAAGAAGTGCCTGTAGTGTATGTTGACTTAACAGACGAAGAAGAGCGACAAATCTTAGCCACCTATGATCCTATTGCTGCGATGGCTGTTACGGATACTAAAGCAATAAATGAACTCATAAATGATATGCATTTAACCGAAGAATTAGTTAACGCTATTCATCAATCAATGCCTGAATGGAATCCTGACTGGGATGATACAGAACAAAAATCACAAGCACTCACCTCAACTGATTACTTTTCATTAACTCTGGAAGTTCCTTTTGAACAATTTGACTCAGTAAAAAAGGAAGTTGAGAACTTTATTTCTCAATGGAGTGAGGTAAGAATCAAATAATGTCTTTAAATATCTTATTGAGTTACGCATTAACATCTTCAAACGATATTGAGCGTATTAATAAGAACATTCCAATTAAGACTAAAATCATAATCGACAGTGGAGCCTTTACTGCGTTCAAAACTGGCAAAGTTATTCACTTGAAAGAATATGTTAAATTTTTAGAAAACCTTCCTTTTGAGCCTTATGGCTATATTAACTTAGATGTCATAGGAAACCCTCAAGCCTCAATGGATAACTATAAGAAGCTGCGGAAGATGGGGTTGAATCCTGTTCCTGTTATTACTAAAGGATCACAACTCAGCGAATTTGATCAATATACTGATGCACCTTTCATTGCCTTGGGAGGCTTGGTTTCTGCCATTGCTTCAAAAAAGGAAACAGTCGGATGGATAGATTTATGTGTTAAAGAGGCAAAGCAAAGGGAAGTTCCTCTTCATCTTTTAGGAGTTTCGTCTGCTTCAATGATAACTCGATGGCTTTGTGGTTCAGCTGATTCATCATCATGGGACTCGTCAACAAGGTATGGAAGATTCAGTCTCTATGCAGGAGGGGGCAAGATGCTTGGTTTTGATCGAAGACAAGTCAAAACAATATTTCAAAATAACTCTGCACTACAAATGCTAACTAAACAACATGATGTCAATCCTTATAACTTAATCAAAGAAAAGAACTGGCGAGGAGGTTCGTCAGTTATAGGAAATCTGAGTGCGAGGGCATGGGTGAAATATGCAAATGATATTGAAAATCGCTATGCACAAAAATTATTCATTGCATGTATTGGGTCAAGAGCAGGTGTTGTTATTAGTCAATATAAACAGGAACAGGAGATGTTAGATGGAGTCAAAAAATAAGACAGCAGTAGTTCTCTTATCAGGAGGATTAGATAGCACTGTATGTATGGGAATCGCACAACGACAGCAATTTAAATTAATTGCAGTCAGTATGTGGTATGGACAAAAACATGCAAGTGAAGTCAATGCAGCCAGACGTGTTGCCGAACATTACAACGCAGAGCATATCGTTGTTGAGTTACCGACCGACCCTTTCAAGATGGGATCGCTAACATCAGATGAGGCTATGCCTGAAATGACGTATGAAGAAATCAGCAATAATTTTGGAGTTTCTCCAACATACGTTCCATTTCGTAACGGAACATTCCTTAGCATCGCAACAGCAATAGCACTGACAAAAGGAGCTGAAGAAGTCTATGCAGGTATGCACGCAGAAGATGCAAGTGGCTGGGCTTATCCAGATTGCACTCCTGAATTTCTAGGAGCTATGTCAAGTGCTATTTATGTTGGTTCATATAGGGAAGTTCGATTAGTTACTCCATTGATGTGGTTGGATAAGACAGAAGTAGTCAAGAAAGGAATTGAAGTCAATGCTCCCTTTGAACTGACATTATCTTGCTATGAAGGATTAGAGCCTCCATGTGAAAAGTGTCCCACTTGTGTTTCTCGTGCTCACGCATTTGAAACAGCAGGAATCGAAGATCCTATATGTATGAAATAACAAAAGAATTCAAATTCTCGGCAGGACATTTCCTCAATGGCTTGCCAGAGACACATCAATGCTCACGTCAACACGGTCATAATTATTTGGTAGAAGTATGCTTACGATCTGATCGACTCAACGAAGTAGGATTCATAGTTGATTATGGTGACCTTGCAGACTTCAAACAAATTATCGACAGTGAATACGACCATAGAAATTTGAATGATTTTCTAGACTTTAATCCAACAGCAGAAAACCTAGCTCAGAAGTTCTTTGCAATAGCTATGAATCTTCCTTGGGGAAATGATCTCAGCTCTATCACAGTTAAAGAAACAGATGGAACGAGTGCGGTATATTACCAATGAATAAAATTATTATTAATGAAATATTTGGTCCAACTGTTCAAGGCGAAGGAGTTAACAGTGGGAAGCAAGCAGCCTTCATTCGTTTAGGTGGTTGCAATCTCACTTGTACTTGGTGCGATACTCCTTACACGTGGGATACCTCTCGATATGACTTAAAGGTAGAGAATACAAGATACGATATTGATGAAGTTGTTAGTCTGCTCCCTAAGGTGCCTATAATCGTTATATCAGGCGGTGAACCTTTATTACAGTATAATTCCTTGGAAATCCTTTGTAACCGCCTTATTTCGCAAAACTACAAAATTGAAATAGAAACGAATGGAACACGTCCACCAATGCCACCAAATAAAGACATTCGTTATAACGTCTCCCCAAAATTAGAACATGCAGGAGATCCGTTATCAAAAAGAATCACTCGCCATCTCTTTGACTATGTTGATGACCCTAATGCGACATTTAAATTCGTTGTTCAAAACACTAACGATCTCAAAGAAGTCGATCACATTGTCACAGCACATCAAATTGATGTTGACCGTGTTTGGATTATGCCTGAAGGGGTCACTAGTGAAGTACTTAACAAAAGACTGACTGAAATATCTCAAGCAAGTATCGATCGCAAATATAACGTCACTGGCAGATTGCATATTCAAATGTTTGGAGGAGTTCGTGGAAAATAATGAACAGCTTGTAAGATCTATAATTCAAGCTATTGGTGATGACCCTAATAGAGCAGGCATGTTAGAAACTCCAAATCGAGTAGTACGGTCGTGGTTAGAACTTTTTAGTGGATACACAAATGAAATAGACCTCAAATGGTTTAAAGACGATACAGATGAAATGGTAATAGTCAGAGATATTGAATTCTTCTCAACATGCGAACATCACATGCTTCCATTCTTTGGAACTGCTGATGTTGGATATATCCCTAATGGAGCAGTCGTTGGATTAAGTAAGATTGCTCGGCTTGTAGATAATAAAGCTCGTCAATTTCAAATTCAGGAAAGACTTGCAAGAGACATTGGTAACAGTTTGCAGAATGCCTTAACAGAACATCCTCCTCTTGGAGTTGCAGTTGTGTTAAGAGGACAACATTTATGTATGAAAGCTCGTGGAGTAAAACAGCAGAACGCAGTAATGGAAACAAATTATCTCACAGGGGTTTTTCGTAAAGATGATTCTGCAAGGCATGAATTCCTCAATAGGTAAAAATGGATCCCAAGATAATACAGGCACAAGCACTCGCCTTCGCTAATGAACAAATGCAACAGCGCATTCCTCAATGGAATGTTCAAGGCAGACCTGAACAAAACCCACCAGAAGGTGATTGGAGTGTATGGGCATATATCGCAGGTCGTGGCGCAGGGAAAACACGATCAGGATCAGAATGGGTTCACAATCAAGTTTTAAGTGGTTCAAAAAGAATTGCTCTTGTTGCGCCAACCAGTGCAGATTGTCGAGACGTTATTGTTGAAGGCGAGTCAGGCATTATGGCAACAGCACAACCTTCACGCCAACCGTTATATGAACCATCCAAAAGGCGACTAACATGGCGCAATGGAGCAATTGCCACTCTTTATTCGGCAGAAGAGCCTGACCGACTGAGAGGTGTGCAACATGACGCAGCGTGGGCAGATGAATTAGCAGCATGGAAGAATCCTCAAACGTGGGACATGTTACTTCTAGGATTACGCTTAGGAAAAGATCCGAGGGCGGTAGTAACGACAACACCACGGCCAACAAAACTAGTAAAATCCATTCTTGATAGTCCAACAACAGTAATTACCAGAGGAACCACATACGACAATCGAGACAATCTCAGTGAACGATTTATCAACCAGATCATCAATCAATACGAAGGAACTAGAATCGGTCGTCAAGAAATTATGGGTGAACTTGTGGAAGATGTCGAAGGCGCATTATGGACAATGCCGATGATTGATGATGAACGTGTTAAATTATCACCACAGTTAGATCGCGTCATTGTTGCAGTAGACCCAGCAGTGACATCGAACGCGTCATCAGACGAAACAGGGATTGTTGTAGGCGGTATTGGTATCGATGGTCGTGGATATGTATTGGCTGATCGCTCTTGTAGATTATCGCCAGATGGATGGGCAAAGCGCGTCGCAGAAGCATATCACGAATTTGAAGCTGACCGAGTGATCGTAGAAGCGAATCAAGGTGGCGAAACTTTGTCCTTCGTTTTAGGTACAGTTGATTCAACAGTTCCAGTAAAACGCATCACAGCATCTAGAGGAAAAAAGCTTAGAGCTGAACCAGTCGCAGCACTTTATGAACAAGGCAAAATATCCCATATTGGTATGCTTCCAGAGTTAGAAGACCAGATGCGTTCATTCACTGGAATGGATGGCGGTGCAGATGATCGCGTTGATGCTCTTGTGCATTGTTTAACTGAAGTGATCTTAGATAAACCATCTCAGGGCTTATGGTAATAATACCCTACACTTTTGAAATGATTGAAAGAGCTCAGGAACGCGCCAACAAGATGGGAGCTCTTAAAAACTCTATAACAAAAGGGATAGGGAACTTAGCAGGATTCCTAGCTGAAGAAGCGTTCTGTGCCTACACAGGAGCCTCGATTGTAGTTGACCATCACTTATACGATTATGATGTGATGTTGGGTGATGAAAGAATTGAAATAAAAACTAAAAGAAGAACTGTACCACCGCAGATCTATTATGATGTTTCAGTTGCAAATACCAGCACTCATCAACGACCTGACAAATATATCTTTATCAGCTTAGAGTTCAGTAAAGTCTTTGATAAAACTAACGGTCAAAGAGTTTACAAAGAGTTAAAAAACGTGTGGCTTCTAGGAAGTAAAGACGCAAAAGAATATTTCAAAGAAGCAGTCAAAGTATCTAAAGGTGATGTGGATAAATCTAATAATTTTACTGCAAGAGAAGACATGTGGAATCTCCCCGTCTCCAGACTTAAATAGAAAAATAGCTCAATGCCTCTTCGTGCTGGCATTGAGCTATTTCCAAAAAACCAAGCTTATAGACACTCCCCAGTAAAAAATAAGCATTGAGAAACTTTCCTAGCTACTTCTCAACTCGATTATTCTAACTGAATTAAACTTAATGTCAATTAAGTAAACTTGGTTGACATATATTTTTATATCACCTAGAATATATGTTCTAGGCTTGTCGTGCGGAAAAGGGGTCACCAGCTTTGAGTTGGATTACTCGTCTCCTAGCACCAGAGGGGATGAAACAGGAGCAAGAGTTTGCTCAGGTCTCAGTACCACTTGCTCCAGAAAATGATTACGGTGAAGCAACAGATGCTTATTCCACTTATGCCAAACAAGGATTTTCAGGAAATACGATCATCAATGCGTGTGTTCGTGAAATAGCAACTGCAGTCTCAGCACCAACATTTCTTTTAGAAAAACAAACCGCTGAGGGAGGTGCAGAGCAGATCAACGCCTCGAATAATGAGTTAGCTGCAGTCTTGGCATCTCCCAACGCGGATCAATCTCAAACAGAATTTCTTGAACTACTGATCGTTCATCTTTATACCACAGGAAATGCCTATCTCCTGAAGGAACGGAACAGAGCAGGTCGCATCGTTGCTCTTCAACTACTGAGACCAGACCGCATTTCTATCGATATTAAAAATGGTTCTGTTAACCAGTACGAATATGAAATCAACGGTAGCAAATATTACATTCCTGCTACTGAAATATCTCAAATCAAATTGCCGAACCCCAATGATGACGTATACGGATTGTCACCATTGCAAGTGTGTGCTCGCTACTTGAATTTAGATATAAGCATCGCACAATTCACTAAGAACTATTTTGCTAATGCAGGAATCCCAGCAGGATTGCTCAAGCTCAAAAGACGCATCACTTCACAGGAAGAAGCTAACAGTACAAGGGCAAAATGGAGAAGCAGCTTTTCAGGAAATAAAGGATGGGGAAATCTTGCTGTATTAGATGAAGACGCAAGCTATGAAAGTATTAGTCCACCGCTCAAGGATATGGACACAGCAGCGTTAACCAGAACAACTGAAACGCGCATCTGTGCCACCTTTGGAGTTCCACCAATTTTGTTAGGTTTGCAATCAGGATTAGAAGTCAGCAGTTATTCCAATTATGAACAAGCGCGCCAGTCATTCATTTCGGAGACTGTTTCACCGCTTGTTAGTAAGTTGTCATCCTTCTTATACAGAGCTCTTGAAGTCAGTACAACAGAACCGAATGCAACAGTCAGAGCAGCAACAGAAGATGTCAAAGCGTTCCAAGAAGATGTTAACGCAATCTCCGATCGAGTAATGCGTCAATTCACTGAAGGAGCAATTACTCTCAACGAAGTCAGATCGGCATTGGGTTACGATGCTATTGATGAAGGCGATGTCCGAAGAGTCCCTGCTTCTGTTTTTGAAATATCACCTGATCAGACATTAGAACTACAAACAGAACCTCAAATGCTTAAAGCTGGGATACCAATTACAAATATCAAAAAAATCCCTTTACTTCCCAGAGCAGTAAAACTCAATAGAACATTAACAAGAGAACGCGATCAGTTAACAGATGAGTTCGAACAATCATTATCCAAGTATTTCAAAAAATTAGCTGATCAAGTCGCAGGCAGAATGGGCAGGTTGATCGAACGAAGTGCCTTAACGCAAGTTAATAAAATCGGCATCGCCGAAATCAATACAAATGAAATTCTTCCAACAGCAGGCAGAGTCGGTTTAAATGATGTTATTCGTAATGGATATTCTGACGTTATCAAAACAACATGGAACACTATATTGAATTCAGGCATAGCAGGCGCGCTTGATTTTGATGATCGCAGTCCTATATATACTCAAATCCTGCAAACAGCAGATCTATCAGTGAGTGAAATGTGGCAGGAAACAGAACGCGCAGTGGGTAAGGCTGTTGATATCGCTGTAGAGCGTGGGTACAGTATCGATCAACTAGCTCGTGGTGTTCCTGATGAGAATTTCGCAGGAGTCAATTCACTAGCCAGAGAAACTTATGCAAACAGAGCGGCCACCATCGCAAGAACTGAAGTGATGCGAGCTCAGAATGCAACTACTTTAGGCTACTACCAATCACAAGAAATCGAATACGTTCAAGCCTATGACCCAGATGGAAGTCCTGCTGATAATTATGAAGGTTCAGATGGAAGAACATGCTCACAACGTAATGAACAAGTTTATCCAGTCAAGGATGCGAGAAATGTTATTTCTCATCCGAATTGCAGGTTGTCATGGTCGCCCTTATCTAGAAGAGCTCTCGAAGAACTTGGCATCATCGACACAGTAGCATTATCAGCATCTATCGATTATCTCAAAGTACAGGTACCAGTTTTTGTGCAACAGAACACGGCACGGGGATTGCAATACGTTGAAGAAGGCAAAGGCGGATCAATCAATCAAGACATTATCAATGAAGCAGTTGGCATGTCTAAAGGCAACATTTCAGATGACAAGATTATCCGAATGAGTTCATGGTTTAAGGATCACGTGAGTGATCTCAATTCATCAGCAAGTATCAATCCTGAAAGTGCTGATTTTCCTAATGAACGCGCTATTGCTTGGTATTTGTGGGGAGGCAATCCTCTCAATAAAGAGCAATCAATGAAATGGGCAGAAAGACAAGCAGAACTCTTGAAAGACGAGGTACCTAATGGAATACAAACAATCACAAATTAGCGAGATCAAAGTACTCGATGAATCACAAGGAATTGTCGAAGCCTTCACAAACTCGATGGGCATTATCGACTCAGATGGAGATGTGATTGAGACTTCAGCTTTCAACAACTCTATACAAAATAACCTGCCAATCCCTGCTCTTGTAGGACATAACCCTTCTGCAGTAGTAGGAAAAGTAGTAGATGCACAAGCTATTCAACAACCAGACGGCTCTGCAAGGCTCTACAACAAGATTCAATTCAACATGGATACTCAAGCAGGACAAGAGGCTTATTCTAATATTGCAGGTGGTTTTGTCAGGGAATGGTCAGTTGGCTTCAATGTTCCAGAAAACGGCATAGAGCTCGACCGAGAAAACAACCAACTTATTCGCAGAATAAAAGACCTCGACTGGGTAGAGGTTTCCAGCGTTCTTAGAGGAGCATCACCAAACACAGGCACTCTCTCTGCAAAAGAAGAAGATTCCGAACAATTACAACAGACCGATTTAGAGCCACCAAAAGTCAAGTCCACAGAGCCAGAGAAATCTCACTCTGCCGATATTGATCAGGTGACCGAAAAGGAAAACGACGAGCGAGACACAATCCGAGCCAGACTCATTGCCTATCGACTCCGCCGATAAAAAAAGCGATTATGAAAAGGATTAAACGAATGAGCGCAGAGAAATTTGCACGAGCTGAAGCACTTCGAGGATTAGCCGAAGAAGCATTGGCTCAAGGAAACATCGAGAAGGCAGAGAGCTTTACCGACGAAATGGAAGGTCTGCAAAGTGAAGCAGAGAAAGAGTCAAACATAACAGAGAGACTCGCGAAAGCTCACGAAGCAACCATGAAACCAGTTAATCAGGTTCCAGTTGCATCAGAAGATGTGGCAGAAGATTCGAAGAACTATCAGCGGAGCGATGGTACATACCAGAACCACGTTGACGCGAACTACAAGCCAGCAGGTTGGCAAAAAGATTTGCCAGCTATGGCTCAGATTTCTTGGGTTCAAGAAAAAATGGGCGATAACCTCAAGGCTGAGGCAGCATTTCAAGCTGATACTTGGCAGAAGTGGTTTACCGCTAAGTCACAAGATGAGTTTTTCAGAAATGCATCTGCAGCAGAAACCAAAGCGATGCAGGAAGATACTGATGCCGAAGGCGGATACTTCGTACCAGAGGAATTTATTAATTCCACTTACGTAATTCCACAAGCATCAGGCAGTCAACTTCGTGCAGCATCAACTGTATTACGTGTGAATTCAAAAGATGGATACGTTCCAACATTGGACAGCGTAACCATGAACTATCTAGCAGAAGAAGCTGCTTTTACTGGTAATGAAGTTACTCCAACTGTTGGACAGGTTTCATTCGGCGTTTTGAAGGTTGCAGGTTTAGTTCGTGTATCAGACGAATTGCTCGCAGATTCAGTGCCAAACTTGCCAGCGTTACTCTCAGAAATCTTCCAATCTGCAAATGGCAGATTCCAAGATAAAGAGATTTTAGCTGGAAACGGCACCGCTAGATACAATGGAATTGTCAATGGAGTCGATGCCGCAGGAGCATCGGTCGCATTCAGCACATTAGCAGGCGCAACGTCAGTTGTCGCAGCAGATATTGTTGATGCATATTTCGCAGTTCCTCAACAACATCGTGGGGTTGATTCGTTCAGGTGGGTTTTTCCATCTGCAATATCAGCTCTCATAAATGGTATCGGCACGACGGCTGCAGGAATTCACGCGATTCAATCATTGACTAATGCTCCAGACGCATTTTTGATGGGTCGCCAAGTACTCAACGTCGATGTAGCTGGTCAGCCTTTTGGCACGACTATCACATCAACCGATAAGATTGGTGTCGCAGGAAATATGTCAGCGTATTACATATTTGAAAGAGCTGGAATCAGTATCCGCCGTAACGACAGTTTATACATGGGTAGAAAAGTCAAATCGACCCTGATCGTTACGGCTATAAATTCCATTGCCCCTCATGATTGTGAAGTCATGATGATAAATCGGATGAATTGCGGGAAAGCTAAGGCAGAAGCTATGCCAATCCGCAGCGAAGCCTCACACGCTTGTGAGGAACGTT
>Ga0209403_10001438_pt1 | contig 30964 bp, 25 predicted proteins | sample ArcticOcean_MG_C_8_FD_187440 | JGI IMG/M metagenome (GOLD analysis project Ga0209403, IMG submission 187440) | Marine microbial communities from western Arctic Ocean - ArcticOcean_MG_CB11_86 (SPAdes) (version 2) | ecosystem: Environmental > Aquatic > Marine > Oceanic | place: Arctic Ocean...
GATCGTCTGGTGGACAAAAGTCGGCCACGAAGGTCTGAACAAGTATGGCCGCAATCCCCTAACCGCCTAGAACCCTCTGGGCTCCTGCATTCAGTTTCGCTGTCGGACTAGGCCATTTGCCGTGAGCCGCCTGGTAACCCGCAGCAACTCAGGCGGGCAGGTCTGTGACCTGCCCGGAGGGGTGTTTGCTTCGGGACAAGCTCCGCAACCTACCAAATTCCAGCGCCAATACCACTACCGCCCTTTTTAACGAATGAGACACGGCCAGCATTCCAAACTGGCCCACCGCAGGTAACTCCGCCCGCCCAACCAATCTCGCGCAGCGCCCTTGTGTTCGTCAGGCGACGCACATTACAATCCCGACAATCTATATGCCCCTTTGGAGGAGCTATCCATGAGAGTCGGATTCGGACAGTTCAGGGAAGCCTCACCGGAGTACCTGCGATTCAGCGCCCAATTCGGTGCAACCGACGTGCTGTTCAACAACGCGAATCTGCCTGGTGCTGGAGGCCGATGGCAGCTCCATGACCTGGTGCGATTGCGCCTCTCTGTCGAGCAGCACGGCCTGAAACTATCTGCCCTGGAAAACGTGCCCACTACCTTCTATGACCACATCATGCTCGCAGGCCCGAAGCGCGACGAGCAGATCGAGAATATGATCTTCACCGTCCGCAACATCGCCCGGGCCGGGATACCGATTTTCGGATACAACTGGATGCCGTCGTCGGTGTGGCGCACCACCCCGGAGACCATCAGGGGCGGATCAATAGCAACAGCCTTCGACTATGACCATGCATTGCAGATGCCGCTCACCCACGATCGAGAGTACACCGAGGAGGAGGTCTGGGAGAATCTCGAGTACTGGATCAAGATCATCACCCCAATAGCGGAAGAAGAGGGGATTCGGCTCGGAATTCACCCGTGTGACCCGCCAGTGCCCGTACTTGGGGGCGTGCCGCAAATTCTCCGCTCATTCGCCTCGTACAAGCGACTCATCGAGATATATCCGTCGGACTCGAACGCCATTGAGTTTTGCCAGGGCACATTCTCGGAGATGGAGGGTGATGACATCTACGAGATGATCCAGTATTTCGGAGAGCACCATAAGATCATGTACGTCCACTTCCGCAACGTTTCCGGGCAGGTGCCGAAATTCCACGAGGAGTTTGTCAATACCGGCTACGTCGACATGCATAAGGCCATGACCATCTACCGCGACTTCGGCTTCGACGGCTTCTTCATCGACGATCACGTCCCCCAGACCTACCAGGACACTGAATGGGGCCACCGCGGGCGCGCCTTTGCCAACGGCTACATCCAGGGACTGATCGAGGCGGTCGGGAAGAGTGGGGGCTAGGGGCCACACACACTTTTGCTATGAAGACACCCCCTCGTCACCAGACCTTTCGGATGCTCTCAGGCTGACAGAGTTTAGGGTGTGCAAAGGGTATCTCCCCTCGCTAGGTCACTCGAGTAACAAATTACCTATTCCCCGGTCAGATATGGGATGTGCAGGGGGGCGTAGTCCCTTTGCCGGGTGTGTGAGGGTGCCCCTCACACATAAATAATCTCCCTCTTTCTATCGGGAAGCAGGAGAGCATACGGAGGCAAAACATGGGTGACAATGAGCAGGCCGAGCTATCGAGCGAAACGAGTCAATTTACCAATGCCGTTATCGGCGAGGACGCCCTGATCGACCCCGATGTGATGGTCGGATACCGCTACCATCCGGATTGCGGACCAGCCCGCATCGGTAAGAACGCCATTCTGCGAAAAGGTACGGTCATCTACGGCGACGTGAACATCGGCGACCACTTCCACTCCACTCACTACGCCGTCATCCGCGCTATGGTCCAGATGGGCGACTACTGCACGCTGCTCAACCATTCGACCATAGAGGGCATCGTGCGGATGGGAAACGGCGTGCGGATTATGTCCCATGTGTACATACCTTCACGCACCTGGTTCGGCGACAACGTCTTCGTGGGGCCGGGCGTCAAGTTCCTAAACGACCGCTATCCGGGTCGGAGAGAGCCGGCGCCGGAGCCTCGCGGTTCGACGGTGGAAGACGATGTCATGATCGGCGGGGGCTGCACTATTCTGCCCGGCGTGACCATCGGTGAACTCAGCTTCATCGCAGCGGGGGCGGTGGTAAACAAGGACGTGCCGCCTCGTAGCTTCGTGGTGGGAGTCCCTGGACGCATCTCGCCGCTGCCTGATCACCTGGACATGCCAAACAGCCGTCAGCTTACACGTCAGACCCACGATTTCTGGCATCCAGAGGACGAATATCCGGGAGTGTCTATCTGGCCCGACTACTGGGCAGAGCGCTTCGGCAAAGAATAGCAGGACGGCTATACCGGAGTGTCGGCTTCGTAGTAGGCCTCAGGTGGGTTGTAGAGCTGCCAACTCAGCGGCCACTCACCTACCATCGTCGGGTACTTCCGTTGCTTCTTCGGGTCCGGCACGAGCATCAGGTACATGTGCCCCGTTATCGCGAGGAGTATACCGGGCAGTGCCAGAATCGGGCGGGTCCACGGATAGGCGTACCAGAGCCGACTCATCCCCATCAAAGGAAGCCACCACACGAAGAACCATATGCCGGTGAATACCAGCAGCACGGCCATGCCCAACACCAGCCGGTCAAGTACCTTGCCTGCGATTCGAAGAACGGCATCCGCAGGTGCCAGGACAAGCGACAATATCCTCGTGACCGAACTGACCACCCACCTGACAAGCTGAGTCACAAAATCCACAGGGCTATGGATGCGAGCAAATCGCAACCTCAAGTCGAAGTCATGTACTTCCCACAACCAGGTCACGCTGCTCCTCCTTCGATCCATCGCACCCGCCAAACAAGGCGACGCTATTCTACCATGTACTCCGCGCGATGAAGCCTAGCGGTCGTTACCGGCTCCCCCTATACTGGCGTCACTCTGGCGTTCGGAGGATAGGGGATACCCCACCGAGGCCCTAAGTGCCCAACGGAGAACCTCATGCACAAAGTTGCCATCATCGGATGCGGAAGAATGGGCCAGCAGTACGCCGAGGCCTATACGGCATTTCCCGACACTGAAGTTGTCGCCATCGCAGAGCACAACCCCGAGCGCCGCGAGGCGGTCGGCCGACGATTCGGTGTAAAGGCCCTATACCCGGACGCACCGTCGCTTCTCAACGACATCGTGCCGGACATCGCGGCCATCATAACCCCCAGCCGCTTCTACAAGGACGCGGTTTTCGCATGTGCAGAAGCCGGTGTGAAGGGCATATCCTGCGACAAACCTATTGCCGCCGTCCTTTCCGACGCCGACGAGATGGTCGAGATTTGCGCCTCCAAGGGCATCGTATTCGCGGGAGGCAACCTGCAGCGCGCTATGACCGAGCTCCAAGAAGCGGCAAGGATGCTGCGGGCCGGTGAGTTTGGTCAGATTGTAGGGGCGACTATCCACCAATGGGGCAACGGCGAGATTTCCGGGGGAGGCTGCCAGCACGTCTCCGTGCTCAGGCTCCTCACAGGTGCGGAGGTTGAGGAGGTGGTCGCATGGGCCACCCCGGAAGAGCTCCTGGACAGCGGCAGCGATGATGGCCTACGCGTCAACGGACACTTTCGAATGACCACTGGAGTGGAATGTAGCGTGTTCAGTGAGCCGAATCCATATCAGGGCGCCGATGTCTGGACCGCCGACTCGCTGGTCCGATGGAACTGGGCCCCCCCGGAGCTGTACCGTGGGTTCGAGGACGACGGCACCCGCAAGCGTCTCCACCACGAATACGCCCCATACGACTGGAACCAATTCGGCTATCTGACCGGCTCCATACGGTCGTTTATCGCCGCAATCGAGACTGGAAGTGAGCTTGCGGTCTCCGGCCACGATCTACGACAAGCGCTCGAAGTCGCGATAGCAGCACGGGAATCCGCCAGATTGGGTACAGTCCCTGTGAAGCTTCCGCTGGAAGACCGTTCCCTCAGCCTATACCCGCGCGCCTACCGGTGGTCTGGGGGGGATGTGGAGGGCCAGGTCCAGCCGATCACCGAAGCATTGGGCGGTCCCAGACTTTGACGAAATCCGTGCTCAGCCAACGGGCATATTAGCCATTGTGATACAATTTATTTGACTCCCGCCAAGTTGCAGTCACGTCCCGCTTCCAGCGTTAGAGATCGTGAATCAAAGACGCGTGCGATGCTTGCTATGGATGAGGAGAATTTGATAACAAGGAGCGCCGCATGAACATATACGTGGGCAATCTCCCCTTTGAGATAGACGATACAGAACTAGAGAGGACCTTTACGCCATTTGGCGAGGTATCCTCTGCCCGGGTCATCCAGGACAGGTTTTCAGGCCGGTCCAGGGGCTTTGGGTTCGTAGAGATGGCAGACGACACCCAGGCCGAGGCCGCGATAGTGGCCCTCAATGGCAAGGACTTCAGCGGCCGTCCCCTGACGGTTAACGAAGCCAAGCCCAGAGAGGACAGAGGCGGCGGTACTGGCGGCGACGGTGCTGGCGGCGGCGGGAGCAGCTGGTAGTCATACCGATACATTAGCCCGGTGAGGGACTGGTCGCCAAAGCCATCATGAAGCGGTAAGCGACCGGTGGCCAGACCCTCGCAAGGGCGATAGTAAGTAAAGAAGGCAGACTGATTGGTCTGCCTTCTTTTTTTATACGCGTATCGGCAACTGCGTAAGCCAACTCCGGCCCCGATTCACCCACTTATCTCACCTCGGCAAAGTAACTCAAATAGGAGCTAACGTGGAGACTGCCACTGATATCACAGCCCAGGTCGTGACCGTCCTCGATACCCTCGGGGTCGAATACGAAATCATCGAGTGCGATCCGGACTTTGCCGATACGGCCGCATTCTGCGAAAAGTACGGTTACCCCGTAGACAACTGTGGTAACGCGATCGTGGTAGCCTCCAAGCGCGAACCGGTGCAGTTCGCCGTGTGTATCGTCAAGGGAACCTCCCGGCTCGACGTCAACAAGACCGTGCGCAAGCTGATGGGCGTGCCTAAAGTATCATTCGCTTCACCCGACCAGACAGTGGAACTCACGGGCATGATGATCGGCGGCGTCACACCGTTTGCGCTGCCTCCCGACTTGCCAATCTACGCCGACGACAAGCTGATAGCCCTCGACTACGTTATCCTCGGCTCCGGGAGCCGCTCCTCGAAGGTCAAGATTGTGCCTCAGGTGTTCAACGTTCTCACGAATACACAGATCATATCCGGACTCTCGAAAACAACCTCCTAGAGTCCCTCTCTGTGGTGCTACAATGAGCTTTACCTTGAGCTCAGCTACTAATACACCACAAACCCGCAGCGCATTGTGTTGAGCCTCAACGAGCTCGGCAGTCTCCCTCAGTTTGCCTCACTCCGCCACCGGGACTTCAGGTTCACCTGGCTCGCGAGCATGGCCTCTAGCGCGGCCATGTGGACCACCATCGTCTCCACTTCGTGGATCGTGTTCGAGAGGTCGTCCGGCTCCGGCTGGGTGGGCATCGTAACCTTCGCGGCCATGATCCCCTTCCTGTTCGTGGCACCCATCGGCGGCCTCCTCGGCGATATGTTCGACCGCCGGCGAATCGTGATCCTCTCGTTTCTCTTCAACGGGGCCGTAATCTCGGCCCTAGCCGCCCTTTCAATCTCCGGCACGTTGCAGCTCTGGCACGTGGCCCTGTTGGCGCTCGTCGGCGGCATCATCCGCTCCATACAAGAGCCGGCCCTGTCGGCGCTCATCCCGAATCAGGTACCCAAGGAGGACCTCCTCAACGCGCTCATACTGCAAGGCGCATCGCGTCACGGCGCGCGTTTCTTCGGCCTGATCGTGGCCGCGCCGCTGCTGACCTTCGACGAGCTTGGCGTAAGCGCCGTCCTGGTGCTGAGTGTTGTGTTCCAGCTACTCGCCGCCGTCGCAATCGCTGGTGTTAGAACCGCATCGAGCGGAGAGACAGAACCAGAGCACGGCATCGTCCGAAGCCTCCTGGACGGCCTGGTGTTCATCTACAGTCACCAGGCGCTGGCCCTGTTCGTGCTGATGGTCGCCTTCCACTGCGCACTGGTCATGTCCTTCGAGTCCATTATGCCGACCTTTTCCCGAGGTAGTCTGGGAGCCGATGATCCGTCGATCTTCAACCTGCTGATGATGGGATTCGGGGCAGGCTCACTTGCGGGCATGGCCGTAGTTGCCGGTGTGCGGAGCGAGAAGCGCAAAGGGCAAATCCTTCTGTACACGGGTGTCGCCAGCGGCGTCGCACCAATCCTGCTAGCCGTATCAGGCTCTATACCGATCGCATTGATCTTCGCAGCAACGATGGGGGCATCCCAGGCCACATTCATGGCACTGACCAACACCTACGTCCAGGTGATGGCGCCCGACCGTCTACGGGCTCGAATATCCAGCCTGTATGTCCTGCACGCCGGGGGTATCATGGCGTTCGCTAACCTCGGCTACGGCTTCATGGCAGACATATTCACTGCGCCACCGGTACTGATCACCACCGGGGCACTATTCGTTTTAATGGTGGTGAGCCTAGCGGTCGGCCAGCCCATCATGCGAAACGTATACCGCACCGGCCAAACAGGCGCTGCGCGCGCTTAGTGGGGCGAGGGTGGTGCACTTCGCCTGCTGTGGTATTGCGCGGGTGTAAGATGGGGTGTGCAGAGGGGCGTAGCCCATTTGTCGGGTGCGCGAGGGTGCCCCTCGCATATAAACTATATATTTCCCTCTTTCTTTCGTAGTTAGGCATAGACGAAATGGCCGCGAGACCGTCCCCACATCAGCCACAAGGCAATGGGCATGCCTCCCAAAGGAACTATCGTGAAGGTCCGCACAGCAGTCATCCCAGTAGCCGGGTTCGGCACGCGGATGCTGCCCGCGTCCCGCTCCGTACCCAAGCCGATGCTTCCCGTCCTGGACACGCCTGTAGTCCATCTTGCGGTCCTGGAGGCGGTCGAGGCCGGCATCGAACACATCATTTTCGTCGTCTCAAAGGGCCAGGATGCCGTTCGCGCCTACTTCGAGCATCTGCCTGACCTCGAAAGAGCAATAGAGGCCAAAGGGAATACCAAATTACTGGAGCGAATGCTCGCCATCCCGAAATTGGCGCAGTTCAGCTACGTAGAACAGAAACGCCAGATCGGCCTTGGAGACGCCATCCTGAGCGCCGCTGACGCCACAAGCGACGAGCCCTTCGCGGTACTGCTGCCCGACGATGTCATCTGGAGTGAAGTGGCTACAATCGGAGCGATGATCGCACTGTTTGCCGAGCGCGGCAGACCGGTCATTGCTGTGCGAGAGGTTCCAGATGACCGCGTCTCCAGCCTGGGCATCGTAGATGCCACGGAGGTCGCAGATCGCGTCTACACAATCTCTGGCATGGTGGAGAAGCCGCCCCTCGACGAGGCCCCGTCCAACCTCGCGATCATAGGGCGCTATGTCCTCGGCGCAGATATCTTCGAGGCGCTACAACAGACGCGCCCCGGGGCCGGAGGTGAGGTCCAGATCACCGACGCTCTCGCCTCGATGATCCTAGGCGGTGTCTACGCCTACCGGTTCCCTGGCGACCACGTCGATGTTGGCAGGCCGCTGGGCCTTCTGCAGGCGTCCGTGACGGAAGCCCTGCGTCGACCGAAGATGGCAAGCGAGTTACAGGAATGGTTGCGGGGCTTGAATCGCTGACTCGTCAGAGCCGCCCTTCAGACCAGTGGACTGGGTTATCCAGAGCCTGACGAGCCTTAGCTCCTCGTAGGTATGTCCGGCGCCCAGAGCCTCCAAGACCGGCGTGAGCATTTCAGAACCGACCGTGTCGAACGCCTCTGAGATACGCTGCATCCGCTCTGACGGCGGCATCAACGAGGCGAGATCGAGATCCTCTCCTCCAGCAACGAGCCTCTCAAGATGGTTCAAAACAGTCTGCTCTGTCAGGCCCCTCTCACCGGCTATTTCGCCCACGTTCAGCCCCGACTCAAGCAGCCGCTTCGTCTCGTTATGGGTGGCGCTGGGCCCCCTGGACGGACGTCGAGATGGCGTCTTCGCTGCGATGAAGGAGCGTTCCGCAAGACCGTTCTCGCTCGCGTATGCCTGAATTACCTCAAGAAATACCTCGCCATACTTGGAGAGTTTCGCCTGTCCCACCCCTGGAATCGCGGCGAAGCTCTCTACGCTCTGGGGCATCGCATGAGCCATGTGCTGGAGAGATGTGTCCCCGAACACCACAAACGCTGGCACCCCGCTCTTGTCCGCTAGGCCGCGACGGAGCATCCGCAGGCGCTCGTACAGATCGTGGTCATACTCCAGGGCGGCATCCATACCACGAGTGGAAGTCCGACCCCGCCCCGATCGACCGCGTGCAGGGGCATCAAGACGCACTGGCCTTTGCAGCGTCAGGTTGTCACGACGCTGTAGGAAGTCACGGCCATGATCCGTGACCTCATATGTCGGGTACTCACCAGGCGGCTTGGCCAACATTCCGGCATCGAGCAAGAGGCCAAAAAGCTCGCGTAGGTCCTCGGCCGACTGGTCAGCCGCGATGCCATACACCGAAAGCTCGTCGTGGCTGAATTCGAGAACCTTGGCTGCCCTGGAACCGCGAAGCACCTGGATCACATGGCCTGCGCCAAACCGCTCACCGGTTCGGATGACAGCTGACAGCAACTTCTGAGAAATCTCCGTGGCGTCAAACTCCTCCGATACGGCCAGACAGATATCGCACGCCCCACAGGAATCCGACTCCCACTGCTCTCCGAAGTAGTTCAGCAGGTGGCGCCGTCGGCAGGTTCTTAGCTCGGAGAACTCCACCATCGTGGCAAGTTTTGCCTCGGCACGGCGTCGCTCGTCCGGATTCGTGATCCGCTCTACGAAGTAATCCTGTTTGATCTTGTCGCCATAGCTATAAAACAGCACACAGTCGCTGGGTAGACCGTCGCGACCTGCGCGGCCCGTCTCCTGGTAGTAGCCCTCAAGGGTCTTAGGCATATCGTAGTGAACAATCAACCGCACGTCCGGCTTATCGATGCCCATGCCGAATGCGATGGTAGCAACGACAATAGGTGCCTCGCCGCCGATAAAGCGATCCTGGTTTAAATGGCGAAGTTCGGCATCGAGTCCGGCATGGTACGGCAGGGCTGGGATACCAACGCGGGACAGGTCTCTCGCCACGTCCTCCGTATCCTGGCGTGAAAAGCAGTAGATGATAGCTGACTCACCCGGGCGTTCCCTGAGCAACTCCACCAGACCGTCGAATGCCTGTCGCTTGTGGCGCACGATGTACTTCAGATTGGGTCTGTTGAAGCTGGCGACAAAGTTGCCTGCGTCGCTGAAGCCCAGGTGCTCGACGATGTCGGCCCTCACCTGCTCTGTGGCGGTGGCGGTCAGGGCAATAACTGGGACGCCGGGCAGGTCGTGGCGCAGCCCTCGCATATTGCGGTAGTCAGGCCTGAAGTCGTGGCCCCACTCCGATATACAGTGGGCCTCATCCACTGCAATCAGTGACGGCCTGAAAGCCCGCAAGAATTCACGGAAGCGCGGCACGGCAAGGCGTTCAGGCGCGACGTACAGGAGTTTTGTATGGCCGGCTGCCGCCTTCGCCTGAACGCGCTCGATCTCATAGTTGGGCAAGGTACTGTTGATGAAAGCTGCGGAAATGTCGTTGGCCTGGAGTGCGTCGACCTGGTCCTTCATCAGGGCGATGAGAGGAGAGACCACCAGCGTCACGCCGTCCATGAGCAAGGCCGGGAGCTGGTAGCAGAGCGACTTGCCGCCGCCCGTCGGCATCAGGACGAGAGAATCGCGCCCGTCCAGCACAGACGTGATCACCTCCTCCTGCATAGGCAGAAAGCGATCATATCCGAACCGGGATTTTAGGAGGGCATGCAGTTGGGGGCTATCGGTCATGCGGTATCGCCAACTGCCTTAGTGTGCAGTGTAGATCGACGCGGGGCGGTATCTGGATCTACGATGACGGAGTACCCAGGCTCTCGTCCAGGATCTCCAGCAGGTCCCTGGCGCCCTTGCCATCGGCGCCCTCGACCGAACCCATGCCCTCGTCGAACATCTGGAGGCAGTAGGGGCACGATACGCCGACCGTGTCCGCGCCCGTCTCCAAGAACTGCTCGGTGCGAAGGTGATTCACGCGGCGACCACGGCTCTCCTCTGTCCACAGGTGGCCGCCGCCTGCGCCACAACAGAAGCCGCGCTCTCGGCGCTGCTCCATCTCGGCCAGTTTTGCTCCCGGGATCGCCTCTATGATCTTCCGGGGCTCATCGTAGATGCCATTGTGGCGGCCCAAGTAACAAGAGTCGTGGTAGGCCACGGTTGTCGCCAACTCCACCACAGGTTTGATTTTGCCCTGATCGATTAGCTCTGACACGAACTGGGTATAGTGGACGACCTCGTAGTTTCCGCCCAGATGCGGATATTCGTTCTTGATGTTGTTGAAGCAGTGAGGGCAGATGGCGACGATTTTTTTCACGTTGTACCGATTGAAGGTCTCGATATTCTGCTGCGCCATGATCTGATAAAGGTACTCATTGCCCATGCGTCGGGCAGGGTCGCCGGTGCAGGTCTCCTCCGCACCGAGGATGGCAAAGTCCACCCCCGCACGCTTGAGAACCGATACCATCGAACGCGCAACACTCTGGCTACGCTTCTCCAGGGCTGCGGTACACCCGACCCAGAACAGCACCTCGGCCTCCGGGTGGTCCGCCATGGTTGGAACATCGAGCCCTTCAGCCCAGTCTGTCCGCGTGTACTGCGTGCCTCGCCAAGGATGGCCTCGCTGTTCCAGGCTCATCAGCGCACCGGCCGCCGATTCAGGCATGCTGGCCTGCTCCATCACCAGATTGCGCCGCATGCCCAGAATCAGGTCGATGTGCTCGACACCCGCCGGGCAAACCTGCTCACACGCGCCGCAGGTGAGACAGTCCCACAACGCTTCCTCACCAATTGCCGGGATGACTGACTCTTCCTCGCCGTCGCCATTTAGTAGGACCGGTGACGCCTCGACCAGATGGTCTTTAACACCCTGGGCGACGTGCATCGGCGACAATATTTTGCCGGAAACGTTGGCGGGACAGGCATCCGTACATCGACCGCAAACGGCGCAGGCATAGCCGTCCAGCAGCTCCTTCGTCGTGAAATCCCGGACCCTGGCAGAACCAAATGTCTCCGCCGTCTCCAGATCCATCGGCGTCGACAACGTCCCCATGGGCGAAAGGTCTCGCATGACAAACGCGACCGGCGCTCCGATGAGGTGCATGTGCTTTGAGAGCGGTATGTATACGGCGAATCCGAGGATCAGCGCCAGGTGCGCCCACCACGAGAGTTCACGGAGCGCATTGGCTAGACCCTCACCCAGCCCTGAATCCCGCAGGGCCTCTCCGATGGCGGAGCTGATGGGAGCAGCCGTCGTCGGTCCGTCGCCACCGGCCGCTACGTAAAACACCTCGCTCAGGACGGTGAGTATCATCAGCAGCGCAATGAGCGCCAGAATGATCGCCGACTCCCATTTCTGGGTAAGATCGAACGAGAGTCTGCGCGGCGTGACCACCCACCTGCGGACCACTGCCCACCCCAGGACGCCCAGGAAGACCACTGCCAGCACGTCGATGTATACCGCAAAGACTTTCACGCCCGAGTCTGTGAACAGCGTGCTCGAGAACTGATCCCACGCGGAGTCGCCAAAGATGAAAACAACGTAGCTGAACGTGAAGGAGAGGAAGCCCCAAAAGATAAAGAAGTGGGCCAGTCCGGCGCGGTCTCGTAGCGAAACACTCTGGACTACACGGGACTGTCCCAGGATTAGAGGGATGGCGCCGATGAGCCTGTGCACGGGGCGATCGAAGCGGTTCGCGTCTTTTCCGAGGAGGACTAGCCTTACAACCCGCCGATACAGCACGAAGGCCGCCGCCGAGAAGCCAATTCCTGCGAGGGCGTACACGCCCAGCCAGGTTGGAATAGTGCCGAAAATATCATCTGGCGGGACCATAACAATAGGATACAGGGGCTGACGGTTGTGTGCTAGGGGTCGGGGGTACGGGCAGGCTCGTCGGACGCACCGCGTTCCAATGATGATCTGCCTGAATCAAGGCCAGTCGCGTGGTGCCCGTTGCGCCAGGGCGGGTCCCAGACTCGCACCGAAACCTCTCCCCTATCCCAAGACCATCAGCACCGTGGCGGCAGTTGCCAGCCAGAGAGCCACGCAAACGATGAGCGGCACATCCGTTACGAAAATATCCTCGGGACTCTCACCGAGGTTCCGGACATGGACCAGATACAGATAGCGGAACAACCCATAGACCACGAACGGGATCGTTAGCATCATCGCGTGGTTTTCTGGCAGGTTTGGCGCGGTGAATGTATACAGGGTGTATGCGACCAGGGTAGACGGCGCGACGATGGCGATGAACTGGTCGAGCAACGGCTTTGTGTACCGCTGCAACGTCTCGCGTTGTAGGCCCGCCGCGTCTCCGGCCGCCTCCAGCTCGCTGCGCCTTTTCGACAGTGCTATGAATAACGCTCCCAGACCCGTGCAGATGTAGAGCCAGGGCGAAACCGGTACCTGGAGCACCGCCGCTCCGCCGACCGCCCGGAGTACAAATCCGCCGCTGATGGCAAACACGTCCACGATAACAAGCCGTTTCAAGAGCGTGGAATAGGCCGCCATAGTCGCTAAATATCCGATAGCGACCCAGCCGAATTGAGGCTCCAGCACCACCGCAAATCCGATGGCCACGGTGGCCAGGATGGCAGCCGATGACCAGGCAATGGGAACGGAAAGAGCGCCGGACGCGATGGGCCTTGAGCGCTTCTTCGGGTGCAGCCGATCGCGGTCCGCGTCGAAGATGTCGTTGACAAGGTAGACCGCGCCGCTGAGCATGGAAAACAGCAGGAAGGCCACCGTAGTCTTGCCGAACAGTTCGAGGGCAGGGCCGGGATCTGATAGGTCCCACGTCGCCTGGGCGGTGAAGAACAGGGCGAAGTAGACGAGCAGGTTTTTGGTCCACTGCCGGGGCCGAGTGGCCATAACGAGGGCCACGATCACCGGCGTGCTTCGATCGGACGAGGTCTCCATGGACCGATGATACGCGCCGCTTTCCTTAAAGGTCAATTGGAATTGACCGACGCTGACCGCGTTCTTGGGCAGTACTACGATGGATGCCCCCCGAGTATCGCGTCCCGTTCGACACAACGCGCCCTTACGGAACGTTTAGCCTTCGGGTGCAATCACCGTAGGAAACATCGGCAGAGAACCTGTGAGGCCGACTCGTCTGCCATCTGGCTTGCTCCCCTTGTGGTGGGAGACACCCATACTCGTTGGCACGATTGCCACTACGCTGCCCTCGCTGTCAAGGCTGTTGACAAGCCTTCTTCCACTACCTTAATATATCTTAGCAGTCTTCCGTACTGACTGCTAATTTGGTCCCTGCGGCGCAACCAAGATCAGCGATAGGAGGAGACGAATACGGATGGCAACCAAAACTGCGTTTAAGCCCTTGGGCAACAGAATTGTGATTGAGCCTCTGGAGGGAGATGACCAGATGTCTTCGGGCGGCATATTCATCCCCGATACGGCGAAGGAAAAGCCCCAGGACGGCACCATCGTAGCGGTCGGCCCAGGCCGGCTGACAGACGATGGCAACCGAGTCCCGATGGAGGTCGCAGTCGGCGATGTGGTGGTGTACTCAAAGTACGCTGGCACCGAGTACAAGGAAAATGGAATCGAGTATCTGATCGTGCGTGAAGACGACATCCTGTTCAAGAAGTAATCGTCACAACACGGTCCCAGGCCGAAGCCAAAGCAATTCAAGGAGTGGATGAATGCCAAAAGATCTAAAGTTTAGTGAAGACGCCCGCGCGGCAATGAAGCGCGGCATAGACATAATGAGCAGCACCGTAGGCGTGACCCTCGGGCCGCGCGGACGCAACGTCGTGCTCGACAAGAAGTTCGGCCCGCCCCAGGTATGCAGCGACGGCGTGACGATCGCCAAGGAGATCGAGCTCGAAGACCCCTTCGAGAACATGGGCGCCCAGCTTCTCAAGGAAGCAGCCAGCAAGACCAACGACGTGGCCGGTGACGGCACAACGACCGCTACGGTCCTCGCGCAGGCCATCATCCACGAGGGTTTCCGGAACATCGCCGCAGGCGCCGACTCCATGGCCCTTAAGCGCGGCATCGACAAGGGTGTCGTCGCCCTCCGCAATTCCATCAAAGAGATGTCGACCCCGGTCTCGGGCAAGATCCAGATCGCCCAGGTCGCGTCCCTGTCGGCCCACGACGATGAGATGGGCGGGCTGATCGCCGATGTCATGGAGAAGGTCGGTAAGGATGGAGTGATCACGGTCGAGGAGTCCAAGGGCATCACCTTCGAGCAGGAGTTCGTCGAGGGCATGCAGATCGACCGCGGCTACATCTCCCCGTACTTCGTCACCAACCAGGACCGGATGGAGACAGACCTCGAAGACCCGTTGATCCTGATCACCGACAAAAAGGTCAGTGCAGTCTCAGACCTGCTACCTGCGCTGGAGAAAATCCTGCAGATTGGCAAGAACCTGGTCATAGTTGCCGAGGACATTGAGGGCGAGGCCCTGGCGACGCTGGTCGTCAACAAGCTTCGTGGCACCCTGAACGTTCTGGCCATCAAGGCCCCTGGCTTCGGCGACCGCCGCAAGGCGATGCTCGAGGACATGGCCATTCTGACCGGCGCGACGGTCATCAGCGAGGAGGTTGGGCGCAAGCTCGACTCAGTCACACCGGAAGACCTCGGTCGGTCCCGGCGTGTCGTGTCCACCAAGGATGACACCACCTTCGTCGACGGCGCAGGCGAAGACGACGCAATACAGGGCCGCATCAAGCAGATCAAGGCCCAGGTCGAGGAGACCACCTCCGACTTCGACCGCGAGAAGCTGCAGGAGAGGCTCGCCAAGCTCTCCGGCGGAGTTGCCATCATTCAGGTCGGCGCGGCCACCGAGGTCGAGCTGAAAGAGAAGAAGCAGCGGCTGGAGGACGCCCTGTCCGCCACTCGCGCGGCTGTTGAGGAAGGCATCGTCCCCGGTGGTGGGGTAGCCCTGCTGCGGTCCCGAACCGCCCTTGACTCCCTGAATCTCGAAGGCGACGAGAATACCGGTATCACGATCCTGAGGACCGCCCTCGAGGCGCCCCTCAAGCTCATCTCCGAGAACACTGGCGTCCCTGGCGTCGTGATCCTCGCCGAGAGCGACAAGTCCGAGGGCGACTGGGGCTACGACGCCGAGACAGGCGAGTTCACTCACCTGCTAGAGCGCGGAATCATGGACCCGGCCAAGGTCACCCGTGCGGCCATCGAGAACTCGGCTAGTGTTGCAGCCATGGTGCTGACCACCGAGTCCCTGATCACCGACATCAAGGAAGATATCCCGGCCGGCCCAGTCCCGCCACCCATGGACTACTAGGCCAACAGGCACTGTAGCGACTTAGTCAGGCCCCGGTTCGCGATGCGAACCGGGGCCTGTTTTTGTCTGCGCTACTGGTTGTAGGTACGCATCAGGATTCCCACCATATATAGTGGTGACAGCCTCCCACAATTGGCTCTCGGAACCCTTGATTACCCCCTCGATTCACCGTATGATGACCTCTGCCCCGGCGTCGTTATGGCGCACCGGCGGCACCCGAAACTCAGCCCCGGGACAACGTTCCTGGGAGATCGGCTCGGGACACCGGAGCCCACCCGGTTCCGCCGTTTCATCCGGTCCTGGCTCGCCTGGAGATTAGCTTGTTCACACACCTTCATGTTCATACCGAGTACAGCCTACTCGACGGCCTCAGCGGACTTGAGAAGCTCGTGGCCAGGGCTTCCGAACAGGGGATGACCAGCCTGGCCATCACCGACCACGGCAACCTGCACGGCGCAATCGACTTCTATCGTCTTTGCAAAGCGGCTGGCATCAACCCGATCATCGGCTGCGAGGTCTACGTGGCCCCCAAGAGCCGCCACGATCGCGATCAGGCCGACAAAAAGCCCTACCACATGACCCTGCTCGCCAAGAATATAGAAGGCTATCGCAACCTGGTGAAGCTGGTTAGCGCGGCCCATCTGGAGGGCTTTTACTACTTCCCCAGGGTCGACCGCGAGCTTCTTGAGCAGTACCACGAAGGCCTGATCGTACTGTCAGGATGTCCCAGTGGAGAGGTGCCCAAGCTCATTGCGAGTGGCCAGCTAGACGAGGCCCGTGCAACCGCAGAGTGGTACCGAGACACCTTTGAGGACTACTATCTCGAAATGATGGAGCATGGTGGTGTTCCCGAGTTCCAGGCCATCAATGATGGGCTTGTCCAGCTCAACGCCGATACCGGCATCCCCATGGTTGCAACCAACGACTCACACTATGTTCGGCAGGAGGACGCATACCTCCAGGACATCCTCGTTTGCATCCACACCAACACCAACGTCAACGATGAAAAACGCATGAGGATGACGGAGGACTCGTACTACCTCAAGAGCCACGAAGAGATGGCTGCGCTGCACACGGACAACCCCGAAGCCATCGCCAACACAATGAAGATCGCCGAGATGTGCGACCTTGAACTAGACTTCACTAAACTCTACCTGCCGAAGTACCCCTGTCCCGATGGACTCACGTCCGAGCAGTATCTAGCACAGCTCTGCGAAGAGGGGCTCCAGCGCCGGATCGGGCAGCCAGACGACCAGCACAAGCAGAGGCTTGCATACGAACTAGATGTCATCCGGCAAACCAGCTACGACGACTACTTTCTGGTGGTATGGGACATCGCGCGGTTTGTCCGTGAAAACGACATTTACTTCGCCGTGAGGGGCAGTGCGGCCGGCAGCCTGGTCCTCTACTCTCTAGGCATTACAGACGTCAACCCACTCATATACGACATCGTCTTCGAGCGCTTCTTGAACGTAGAGCGCAAGGAGATGCCCGATATCGACATGGACTTCCAGGACGACAGACGTGTGGAGGTGCTCAACTACGTCGTCTCCAAGTACGGCAAGGACCACGTGGCCCAGATCATCACATTCGGGACACTGGGCGCGAAGGCCTCGATCAGGGACGTAGGCCGCGCACTCGCCATGCCTTACGATCAGGTCGACCGCATCGCTCGACTAGTGCCGACCCGCCTCAACATCAAGCTCAAAGAGGCCATAGCCGAAACCCCTGAACTTCAGGAACTCTCCGATACCGACGAGGGGATCGGGAAACTTCTCGAAATCGCCCAAGGTCTTGAGGGGACTACCCGGCACTCCAGCATCCACGCCGCGGGCGTCGTTATCTCAGCCGAACCCCTTGAGAATTTGGTGCCCTTACAGCGTCCTCCAAAGGGGGACGAGCAGAGCGTCTCGACGACCCAGTACGCCCAGGAACCCGTCGCGGCCCTCGGGCTTCTCAAGATGGACTTCCTGGGCCTATCCAACCTGACTATACTGGCCCGCGCGAAGAACCTCATATTAGAGAACCGCGGGATCGATATCGACCTGAAGGCGCTCCCCTTGGACGACAAACCGACCCTCCAGATGCTATCCAACGGACATACGGTCGGGGTGTTCCAGCTTGAGGGTGGCGGGATGACCGACCACATAAAGAACCTCAAGCCCAGCTCGATGGTCGACGTGGCGTCGATGATCGCGCTCTACCGTCCAGGCCCGATGGAACAAATCGGAACGTTCATTGAGGCACGGCACGGTCGTGCAGAGGCGATTTACCCTCACCCTAGCCTGGTAAGTATCCTCGCCCAAACCTACGGGATCATCGTCTATCAGGACCAGGTGCTCCTCATCGCTCAGGCCTTCGCGGGTTACTCTCTCGGAGAGGCCGATGTACTACGCAAGGCGATGGGCAAGAAGGTCCAGGCGATCATGGACCAGGAGAAAGAGAAATTCATAAAAGGCGCCCTCGCCCAGGGACACCCCCTGGACCTGGCCCAGAAGGTCTTCACGCTCATTGAGCCTTTCGCGGGCTACGGCTTCCCTAAAGCCCACGCCGTGAGCTATGGCCTGATCTCATATTGGACCGGCTACCTGAAGGCAAACTACCCCGAGGAGTACATGGCCTGCCTGCTCAATGCGTACGCAGGCAACATTGATAAGACAGCGTCGGCTATTGCCGAATGCAAGCGGATGGGTTTTGCGGTCTTGCCACCTGACATTCAACGAAGCCAGTCCCAGTTCGCTTTGGAGAAACAGCGTGACGGCAAGACTACCATCCGGTTCGGCCTGTCCAACGTCAAGAACGTCGGAGCCGGCTCTGTAGTCCCATTTATTGAGTCGCGAGCCGAAGTCGACGGACCGGTCGCGACCATAGAGGAACTCTGCAGAGCGACCGACATGAGCGGCGTGACCCGCAAGACCCTGGAGAGCCTGGTCAAGGCCGGCGCGTTCGATCGGTTCGGAGATCGCGGCGGCATCATCTCATCCATCGACCGCATACACTCACTGGCGCAGAGTGAAGCGACTCTGCGGAACTCGGATCAGACCTCGATGTTTGACCTGTTCGGCGAAAGTGTTCCGACCCCTTTGGCCAGTATCGAGTTCCCCGAAGGGACCACCCCAGACTCCGAAAAGAAGACTTGGGAGCTTGAACTGCTCGGCGTCGCGTTCTCCGGTTCCAAGAGACTCGAAATTGCCGCGTCGGGAGGCAAGGCGAATGGCGTCATGTCTCGTGGCCAGATCACCGCAGCGATGTCTGGCAGCAAGGTCACCCTGACAGGTCAAATCGCCTCTACCAATGAGCGCTCGACCAAGACCGGCAAGCCGTATTTAATTGCCACACTGGCCCTGCTGGACGGCGAAATAGATGTGTTCGTCTGGGATAACGTGATGACCGAGACACCTGGTCTCTGGGAGGCCGGATCCACTGTGGTAATCACAGGGACCATCAAGGCGAGAGACGACCGTGTGAGCATCTCATGCCTGACCGCCACCCCCTACCGTGTTCCAGGTGAGGAGCCAGCGGCGCCAGCGACCACATCCCGGGCACCGGCGCCCTTCGGCACAAATGGCGCATCCAATGGCTCGTGGCCCAATGGTGGGGCCGCCACTACCAATGGTAACGGCAATGGCACACATCGCCGCCTGAAGCTCATGATGCGCGAGACCGAGAACAGCATGAACGACCGTCGCCTGCTGGAAGACATTAGCCGGCTGCTTTTGGACCACCAGGGGGATGACGAGGTCAGTCTGGAGATAGCCTCCGAAGGGCAGGTGTTCACGATGGACTGGACGGTAGTCCGCGTGCGTATCACTCCGGAGCTGGAGAGCATGCTGGGAGACACCCTGCGTGGCGAGGCACACTTCGTGGTCGAGGACGGTGCATAGCGTGGAGAATCAACCGGTGAACTGGGTCACACTGGCAACCGCGCCGGACCAGATAGTGGCTGAAATGTGGCGCGAAATGCTAGTTGCCGAGGGCGTACCCGCGACGCTACGACCAGGAGACACGACAAGCTTCCTGGGCGTTACCCTGCTCCCCTGCCGCGTGCTAGTCGCCGACAAAGAGCTAGCGCGTGCCAAAGAGCTTCTCGAAGACCAGATGGGCGTAGATCTGGACGAGACCTAGGCTGCCACTAAGCGTTCCCGCTACTAGCCGCCCACTTGCACCTCGGCCGCCCGGTTTACGTCGGCCTCCATGGACAACAGGCTCTGCTTGAGATCGAGCTGCGTGGCTCCAGCGCCGAATCCTCGGAGGCCTCCGTCAGCGGCGATGACCCGGTGACACGGGACCACTATCGGCAACCGATTCCTGGCCATGGACTGCCCGGCTGCCCTGGGCGCCTTCGGCTTGCCGGCCTGGGTCGCCAACCACTTGTATGTCCGTGTCTCCCCAAATGGGATGGTCATGCAGGCCTGCCAGGCCTGGCGGTGAAAGGGGGTCGCGCCCTCTAGATCCAACTTCTCTTCGACAAGTTGGAGTTTATCCCCCTCGAAGTAGCGCCTCAGGCTCCCCGTCAAGGAGGTAAACCTTTCAGGTGCGTGTTCAGCACCGGCCACCTCCTCGCCCAGTATTTGAATGCAGCGATCAGGCGATATCTGCGGGAGCGTCGTGCGCATCAATCCCTTCTCCGACCTGAGCAGCCCCATCCAGCCAAAGCGCGTCTCGATAACGTCGTGGTAGGTCGTCATATCCGCGAAGATCCTCCAATCGGAATCAGCCGCCTGAGGGCCCTGCCGAACAGGCCGCTCCTAACAGCGCGCCAATGTCGCTTTAACTCAACGACGTCCTCGTCCGTAAGGGCCTCCTGTTTGCCATACAAATTCGCGGCGAATAGCGATGAGACAGCGAGGACGCCCGTCGCGACCCCAGGTACAGCGGTGGCTATGGAGACGGCGTACTCGGACGGAGTCTGGTATGGCCGCCTGCCCACACCAGCCAGCGTGCCCAGTCTCCCCATCTTGGCGTATGCGCCAACGGGAGAGCCAACCGCCGAAAAGCCGCGGGTCCATATCAACCATCCCAATGCCGCTACCATGGCTGCGAACGCTAGAACTGCGGCTATCAATCCAGCCGCAGCCACGAACGCCGGAGTTCCATCGGCGTCGAGAGCGCCGGGGAGTTGAGAGCCTTCGCCAATACACTCCTCGTCGGTGACAGTGAAAAGCTCTGTGGAAGGGTCGACACCAAGACAGGGGTCGTCTATTCCCACTTTAGATTCTTCGAGATCTTCCGGGACCTCGAGGCTATCCGCCAGCAAAGTTGACAGCCCGGAACCTTCGCCTCTGGAGGCTAGTGGCCACGCGGACGTGGGCTCGAAATCTATCCAGCCGTGGCCAGGAAAGTATGCCTGGGTCCAGCCGTGGCTGTCGGAGTCTCGGACCGCTCGGAAAGGGGTTCCTTCCTGTGACTCACCGGGCGCATAACCAGCCGCCATTCGGGACGGCACACCTACCGCTCGCAGCATCACCGTCATCGCCGAGGCGAAGTAGTCGCTGTATCCGACCCCGGTTTCGAACAAGAAATTATCTACGCCGTCCTCTCCTAGAGGCGGCTTATCGATGTCTTGAGAGTATTCGAAACTGTCGCCCCGCAGGTACTCTTGGAGCTTCAGTGCCTTATCCATGGGTGTCTCTGCACCATTGGTTACCTCGGCCGCCAGGTCCCTGACCCTCTGGGGCAGGCTGGTCGGAAGTTGGAGGTAACGAGACTTTATGCTCCCGGTGTACTCTGTCGGCGCCTCTTTGAGCTCTTCAATACTGGCTCGGGAGACGTATGATCGCATCGAATAGACTTCGTCTTCCTGTAGCGTACGTGAAAATTGCCATCCGACAACTTCTGGTACGGCAGGTTCCTTATACGCGATACGTACTGAATTGATGCTCTTCCTGTCGGAGTAGCCTGCGTCCGGATTGACGTTTACAAGCGTCATGTCGTCGGGCAGTGCCCTCGCGATCTCAGACTCCGCAAAATCCGTCCGCAACGGATTCAGTATCTCCCTTAGCTCGGCCGCCACCAACTGGATATCCTGGGGCAGACCCTCATCTTTGCCGGCCGTCCTGATATCGATGGTGTACGCCTGCGGAGCCAGCGTCAAAGCCACTGCGTCGTGGCTGATCCAATCTACGCTGCCGCCTACCCACAGAGTGTCTGTTTCAAAATTGACCTGTACATTCTGTACGACCGGCACCCTTTTGGCAGTCTCTTGAGGCGGGGGAGGCGGACCGTCGGGACCCGCAGGAACCTCGCGGATCTCTCCAGATATCCAGCCCTGGGACGTGTATTCGCTGTATGTCCTGCTCAGCCAGTACGACGGAAACTCCGACTGAGCCTGAATCACCACTTCGCCGCTAAACGATATCTTCCCCTGGAAAGGCAGCGTGTCCCCAAAGTAGCGTCCTGCAAGGTCCTTCTGAGAGGCAATTCCGGAGAACAGGCGCGCAAAGTCATTCTCTATTCGCGAAATCGGTGAGCGACCGATATCCCAGACGTCGACAGCCTTGCTCCAAACGTAGACGTTGAGAGGCAATAGCGTGGCTGCCACCAGAATCAACACACTAATGTATACGGTCGTTTGAGCCGACAGCCACGTGTTGGAGGACAGGTCGAAGTTGGCAGCCTTCCATCCCTCTTCTCTCTGGGAAAGACCCATCCGGGCGACGAGTAGCAGCGCGGCCAGCATGAATACAAAGAAACGAGTCTCGCCTCCTGACGTGAAGCTTAGATTGGTGAGCAGGGCTACCCCCCCGATAACAAGCCCAACCCAGACATTGGATCTCCTGAAAAGGAACCAGGCGCTGAGGAACCCAAGTCCCCACGCCATCGCCAGTAACCCGATACTGAATGGCAAGAGATCGGTACTGATGCCGCCAGATGATGCTGCGGTATACCAGCCGACAATACGGTCCCACGCCTGGCCTATCCTGCTAAACACCGTCGATCCCTCGGTCATCGTCGCCGCCAGTACAGACAACGGGATTACACCCAGGGCGAATCCCGCTGGCATCAAGATGGGCCAAGGCAATCGGACCTTTGCCAGAATCAGTCCGACGAGACTTGACCAGACCACCATGGAGACCATCCCCGGTGTCTCAACCCAGTCGGCCTCGGATACAGAGAAAGCCGCGAGACCTACAGACGCAAGCATGAGCAGGAACGTGTCCCAGCCCTGTCTCGGCGTGTACTTGACGAGGAACAGACGTAGATTGCCTAGATCATCGGGTATGCGTTTACCCGTCTCCGTAAACGAGACTGCCGCAGTGCCTGTGCTCATGGTCAAGCCACCACCCTTCCCGCCGAGTCCCGCGCTGACCGGCTACGTGCCAGTGCAGACGGGATATCGTCGCCCTGGCCCACGATGTAGACGGGCATCCCAGCCTCGACGACATCCTCCAACGCGTCCAATGTAGTGATGGCCGAGCCGAAACTGGCTGCATCGACTAGTATCACCACGACCCTCACACCCTTTCGCGTTAGCTCCCGCAGGGCTGCCACCCATGCAGGCCGTGGCGACGACGTGATTACGATGACAGTGCTGAGGTGGGTCCACAGTGGCTCTTCGTTTGCGAGCATCAACTCCAGAGGCCTCGTGCCTTCGGCTCTGCTCAGCGCGAGCACCTGCATGATGCGCTGATACTGCCCCACACCCGTTTCCGCAGCGAGGAAGTAGCGCTTGTCGCCCTCGGACAACAGGCCCACAGGAAGCCCCGACTCGACATGGCGCTTGGCCAGGGACGCCGCTATCGACACCCCGTACTCGTCGGTACTCTCCTCCAACTCACCCGCCTGTACGTTCCGGTCGAGATCGACTACGACCCAGACCTCGGCTGCCCGGCCCAGGTCGAATTCCTTGGACATCAGCTTGCCCAGGCGTGCGGAGCTATTCCAGTGAACACGGCTCATGCTATCGCCGGGGGCGTAGTCTCTGATAGACGAGACCTGGGGAGTGACGTTGTGCGCCCGTCGCCGCGCCGAGCTGTCCCCTGACAACTCCGATGGAGGAACCCTGAATTCTGGAAGCTCATGGGTCCGAGGGAATACTAGGACAGGCTCGACACTACCGAACTCGCGCTCGCGCCGGAACAGGCCAAACGGGTCGAGGTTGGAGACCCTCAGTGGGCCAAGCTGGTAACGCCCCCGCTTGCGCGCCAACATCTTCATATTCCAGGTCCCGGTCTTGCCTCCGAATAATCCGGTTATGATCCCACCGGAGTAGCCCGGTAGGTCAGTCAAGTCCTGGATCTCCAGAGCGTACTTGGGGAGAATGCTCGAGTTGGTGATCGTAATCGCCTCCTCAATACCCTCCCCTACCTGGGCCTGCCTGGTGCGCCCTCGAGCTACAGTGTTCAGCCCTCGAAGGGTGGCCCAGTTCCATCCATAGCCGACCACGACCGTGAGCGCTAGGACGTACAGGAGCCTGTAGAAGAGCCCAAAACCCGTCGCCATGCCCGTGCCCAGGGTTACCAAAGCCAGCAACATCACGAGGTAGAAGCGACCCTGGGGCCTGACCCGGAGAGCGCGCCAGATCACGTTTTGAACCAACCCCTGGACTGCGCACCAGGTACGGCGATTGAGTCCACGAGGGCTGAAATGATGGTCTCAGCCGTGTCGCCGCGCATTCGTGCGGCAGCAGAGGCGATGATGCGATGAGCAAGCATAGGCACCGCCAGCTCCTTCACGTCGTCCGGGAGCACGTAGTCCCTGCTCCGGATCAGGGCCAGTGCCTGAGCGCCACGGAACAGAGTCAACGACCCGCGCGGGGAGCTGCCCAGGGATATATCCGGGTGGCCTCGCGTCGCGCCTACCAGAGTGACCATGTACTGCCGAATCAGTTCGTCCACGTGGACGTTCTTCACCGACTCCTGCAGGTTAACGATGTCTTCGGCCGTCGCCACAGCAGCCAGGGAATCGATGGGGTGCACCGACTCCTGGCTGTTGACGATGGCAAGCTCTTGCTCCATCGTCGGATAGCCCAGCGTGATCTTAAGGAAGAAGCGATCGAGCTGCGCTTCGGGCAGAGGGAATGTCCCCTCGTACTCGATCGGGTTCTGGGTGGCCATCACTGTGAACGGGCGCGGTAGCTTGTGAGTGACTCCCTCGACCGTGACCTGCCTCTCGTCCATCGCCTCCAGCAGCGCCGATTGGGTCTTGGGGGTCGCCCGGTTGATCTCGTCCGCCAACACCAGTTGGGAGATGATCGGACCTGGCTTAAACTCAAATTCACCGTTTTTCTGGTTGAAGATAGACACGCCCGTGATATCGCTAGGCAGCAGGTCGGGGGTGAACTGTATCCGTCGGTAGATACAACTGGTGGACTGAGCCAGGCTCCGCGCCAACATCGTCTTGCCCACGCCCGGCACGTCCTCTATAAGGATGTGACCCTGGCATATGAGCGCGACCACGGCCAGCTCCACTGCGGAGTCCTTGCCGATGATCACCTTCTTGACGTTCTCCGCTATGCCGGTGGCTTCATCCCTCGCTGATTCGACTGCTAGCAATTGGGCCTCCATGGTACAGAACACACAGTAGTTATCGAGTTGTGCTTTTCGCAGCAGACTCAAGGTTGAGGCGTCTGCCTCAACCTCAATTACGAGACTTGCATGCGACCGGATTCCTGCTGGCCTTCTCCTCGGGGCGTCCCGCTTCGAACATCGACCCGAATCTCGTCGCTGGCCAGGGTCGCGGGCCTGGGGCAGACCAGACGCGGGCTCAGGAATTGACACATGCTATCCAATCGCATGACACCTGTCCACTTCACGATCGACACGCGCCACGCACCGCACCTCATCCATCGGAAATGGCAATATTCCCCGCGCAATCGGATGTTTCCGCAGCCTGCTCTGGGCTGCTACAATGTGGCCAGAACTCATAGGAGGCTGCACATGCCAGATGTCAAGATAGAGTGGAACGCGGGCAGGACACAGGATCAGAAGGACAAGGTAGCGAAGGCGATCACCGACGCCCTCGTGGAGATCGCGAAAGCGCCACGGGAGAACGTCAAGATCTCGTTCAAGGACAACCCCGTATAGCATTCCTCGACCTGTACGACCCGTATCTATAGAAAGACCCCGGCAAGTTCGCCGGGGTCTTTTTTTGTGCGACTCACCCGCTACTCGAACGCACCCATCACCACCACACCTCCAAGAACGCATGTGCTACACTGCCCTGCATGCCCAGACCAAAATACACACCGGGTCAGCGGGTTCGCATCAACGAGAATGCCATCGGCCTCGTCATGGGATTCGTCGGGATGTCGGGCCACGTAGGAATCGGCGGCATCAACGCGCCCTCGTTCTACCAGAGCTACTACTTCGTGACGGTCCGGATGGAAACAGGGGCTACGGTCACCCTGAGGCTACCAGAGCAGTACCTGGACGAAGTTCTCGTGAAATAGCTGCTATCCGGGGCCTTCCTCGCCAAGCCAGTCTAATTTGCTCAGAATTGCGTCGACATGTGGCCATCTGCGGAGCTCCTGCTTGCGGTCCCACCAGATGACCGAGACGACCTCGTCGCTGAGCGCAGGTTCGCCCGGAGCCTCGATCATGAACGCATGGTGCCGGTTGGTTGAGCTCTCCCACGTGAACAGCCGACCCTACCATGTTCCGACTTTGGTGGGTCCCAAGTCAGATGAAAGCTTCTGGTGAGTGGTGGGGGATAGAGGACTCGAACCTCTGACCTCCTGTGTGTAAGACAGGCGCTCTAACCAACTGAGCTAACCCCCCACGTGGCGGAACTGCCTCGTGGCGGACGGGAGTTGGTGGGCACGGATCGTGAGAGAGGTGAAGTGCGCTTGGCGGGACTTGAACCCACGGCCTCAGCCTTCGCAGGGCTGCGCTCTATCCAGCTGAGCTACAAGCGCGCGTTCGATGGACACGATCGTCCACACATATAGGAAGCAGGCCCGTTCCGACCACCTTCCCGTATCTGCGACCACCATTACCGTCACCCTCTCAGTTTAGCCCGTACACCCCCGTACCCGCAAGTATGCACGCACAATACATTTGCCCGGCTCAACCTCACCTCGCCGACACGATGCGCGATCCGATGCCAGCCCCGCCTTCAACGCGTGGTAGAATGGCGCTCAGATCACCCCCCAGCCGAGGTGGGTCACCGTCGTAGCGTCCGCTCTGTAATGCTAACGAGCACGGGAGACCGGCTGTATGATCACATTCATAATTCGCCGTTCGCTCCTATCCCTCCTGACGATAGGGGCGCTCTCCGTAATCTCCTTCGTCGTGATCCAACTACCGCCGGGCGACTTCGTGGATACCTACATTCTCGACCTCGTGCAGGGCGGAGACCTGGCCCTCCCGGACACCCCGGCGATGCGCGACCTGGCCGACTCACTCCGGACGCAGTACGGGCTGGACCGCCCCATGGTCGTTCAGTACTTCAAGTGGGTATGGCCGGTCATGCATGGCGACTTCGGCCAGTCGCTGGTGTTCCAGCAGCCTGCCGCCTCAGTCATCGGGGAGCGGCTCTTGATGACGGTCATCCTCGCGGGGACGACGGCCATGTTCGCGTGGGGTCTCTCCATCCCCATCGGCATCTACTCCGCAGTTCGCCAACACAGCGTCGAGGACTACACCGTCACCTTTATCGGCTTCCTGGGCCTCGCAGTCCCCGACTTCCTGCTGGCGCTGTGGCTGCTCTGGATCAGCTTTAAATTCTTCCCGGACCACGAGATCGGCGGCCTTTTCTCTCGCGAATACATCGAGGCGCCCTGGGGCTGGGGCCGAGTGATGGACCTGATCTCGCACCTGTGGATAGCCGCCTTTGTGGTGGGCACGGCGGGAACGGCCGCCCTGATACGCGTGATGCGGGCGAACCTGCTGGACGAGCTACACAAGCCCTATGTCATAACCGCTCGGGCCAAGGGTTTGGCCGAGTGGAAGCTAATACTGAAATACCCCGTCCGGCTCGCCATCAACCCGCTGGTGAGCACGCTGGGCTACCTGCTGCCGGTTCTGATGTCAGGCAGCGTGATCGTCTCGGTGGTGCTGAGCCTGCCGACCGAGGGGCCGCTGCTGCTGCATGCGCTGCTGGCCGAAGACCTGTTCGTGTCGGCGGCCATCGTGCTCCTCCTGGGCACGCTGACAGTCATTGGCACGCTGCTGTCCGACATCCTCCTGGGCATCATCGACCCACGCATCAGGATGGGCTAAATACCTACCACCTCGAAGGAGACGTTATGAAGCACATGAGAGTCACTGTGGCGGTCATTGCGCTGGTCCTGCTGGCCTTTGGTTGCAGCAGCGATCCGGCCATCCCTGACGAGAACGGGAATCTCAATATTGCAATGGCCGATTCCAAGTTCACGCCCGACAAGTTCGACATCGAGGCCGGTAGGACCGTCCGCATAATACTGTCCAACGAATCCGTCGCTAGTGACTACGGCTTCACGGTCGGTGAAGGCGGCTCCTCCAGTGGATACGCGAACGACTTCTTCACAGGCGTCGAAGTAGAGGTGACCGGCCCGGCAAAGTTGATCAGGGCCGGTGAGTCCGTGCTCACACGTGAGGGCAATGACGCCGTGGCAAACACCGATGGTGGCAATGGATTCACGGTGATTGTCGGCCCCTCCACCAAGTCCGTTATTATCGAATTTGTCGTTCCACCGGAGTTTGGGGAGTGGGAATTCGCATCCTTCGAAGATGGTGGGGCCCACTACGAAGATGGAATGCGGGGCGTTATGAAGGTGTTCCCCTGCTCAAAGAGCACAGCGGGTACCGGGTCGCAAAACCCGAGTACCGGCGGCAGGCCGACGTGCTGACTAACGACGTCACCTAGACTCGAACGCCGTCGGGCAGCGTGGGACGTAAGGAGGCTTTGATGCGATTTTCGAAGACACTGGCAGCTATAGCCGGGCTGGTCTTTCTCGTTCTGGGTTGCGGAGGTGGTGGCGAGGCTGCAACCCCAGTGTTCGAGACTGCAAGGGGTGTCGGTACGCTCACCATAGACATTGATGATTTCAAGTTCACCCCCGATAACATCAAACTGACCACCGGACAGCAGGTACGTATCGTTCTGAGCAACAGCTCGGTGACGAACGACCACGGCTTCACAGTGGGCTATGGGCTGTTGACAGAGGGCGGCTCGTCTAGTGGATTCCAGACAGACCTTTTCGACGGCATTGAGGTGTTAGTCACCGGGCCAGCCAAACTGGTCAGATCCGGCAAGGCCATCGTGACACGCGATGGCGATGGAGGGGTGGAAGACGACGCCAGCGGTTTCCTGGTCATCAAGGGCCCGTCCAGCCAGAATACGATCATCGAGTTTACCGTCCCCGATACATTCGGAGAGTATGAATTCGCATCGTTCGAAAGCAACGGAGATTACTACAAAGACGGTATGAAGGGCCTTATCAACGTGTTCCCCAAAGAGCCCGACTGCCCACGCCCAGGAACAGCGAATTGCAGTCGGTAAGTCCGCTCCACTGAAGACATGGCCCGACCGCACTATGAGTCGCGCGGTCGGGCCAGTAGATTCCTAGGGGCGTGTTGCGACAGGATCTGTCTGCGGCGAATCCGTGGTCAAGCTTTTCAACCGAGGGAAGTCCGGGATCAATATCCCACCGCCCACCGTTTCGATAAGCCCCCCGGTTTCCAGGCTCTCCATCACCTTGGTTACGATCTCCTCCGAGGTACCCGCCATATCGGCCAGATCTTGCTGTTGGGGCAGCCTCTCGATGAGCACGTCGGCCTCGTGGCGCGGCTCGCCAACCTCCGCCGCTATCCTCAGAAGAGTCAGCAGCACCCTACTGTCCGCATCGCCGAGGGCAAGATACTCTATCTGCTGATCGGCGGCCCTGATCTGACCTGCAAGCTGCTTGAGCAGATGGATCGAGAGCGAAGGGTTTCGCTCGATCAGGCCCAGGAACTCACTGCGCTCGATGACGTAGACCTCGGTCTCGTCCATTGCTATCACGTTCGCCGACCGCTCGCGCCCGTCGAGCACTGACAGCTCTCCGAAGTACTGGCCCTGCCGCAAAAAGGCAAGTACGACATCCTTGCCCTCTCCGCTCGACCGGGTGACTTTGACAGCGCCGTGCCGGAGGACATACATGGCGTCCCCGCTCTGCCCTTCAGCCAGGATCACCTCGCCTGCAAAATATCGGCTTGTCTGGACAACTGAGCTAAGAGAAACCAGCTCCTCGCGACCCAGCCCACCAAACAACGGAACCCGGCTCAGGGCAGGTACCATAATATCGAGATCGGTGCCGGCAACATGTGACCGTAACACGATAAATCCTCCTAATATGCGCTTGGGGCCAAAAGCCTACCCGCCTAATCAAGCTCTGATCGTTGCTGAGTACATCAAAATCGTCACTGGTCCTACATGTGGACCTCAGGCAACGCGGTCTAAACAAGTAGCGCAAATGGGTGACCCTGGCGGTCTTGTAGGCAGCGTGATGTGGAGGCGTAGGCAGATTCTTGGCAGGAGGCTCGTGCAGCGTTAGGCCGAACGCGGCTAGGTGATAGGAACATCCGAAGAGCTGGGGCGAAAACAAGAGATACAACAGGCGATAAGAGAGTTCTCTGCGAAGAACCATGAGTCATGAGCTTTGGAGAGGACGTCGCCGAGGTTATGACGCGCCTATTTCGCGCTAATCGAGGTTCCCTGGAGGGGTACCACCTAGGCGCCCAACGCGCCCGCATTTCAATAGTATGAGGGCGGCAATCAGCGTACCCATGGCGATCATGCCCCACGCGCCGACGCCGGGTAAAGGCGTAGGTGTTGGACCTGTGTCCCCAGGATCGTACGTGCGCAGAAAGGCATCGGTTCCGCCCACAGAGCTCAGGCCCGGAAGGGTGCCATGAGTTGATCAGACGGTGAAGACGCCGGCCATGCCAGCGTGAACTGCTCTACTATCGTCGTCGCTGCTAGACCCAAACTGTTCGGTCCATACCTCGTTGCCGGATATGTCATACCTCCGAAGGAAGGTATCCGATCCTCCCCCGGAATTCTGTCCCGGCAGAGTGCCAGATGTATTTCCAACTACAAAGACACTCGAAGCGATCACTGCTATGCCAACCGCACTATCGCTGCCGGCCGTTCCGAACTGGTGCGTCCATCTCCGGTTGCCCTCGCTGTCGAAACTAAGCACAGTCGCATCTCCGCCACCCGCGGTAGATTGCCCAGAAAAAACGCCGGTTGTCCTGCCCGCCACGTACACGTTCCCCGCCGAATCGGACGCGACGCCCCTGGCAAGATCGAGTCCTGTAGTACCGAATTGGCGGGTCCACACCTCGTTGCCCACAACGTCATACTTGCGCAGGTACCCGTCCTGCCCGCCTGTGGAAGTTTGCGAGGACAGAGTTCCGTTTGTCTCACCCACAATGTAGATATTGCCATCAGGACCCAGCGCGATCGCTGAGTTCCGGTCATAATCGACGGTACCAAACTGTCGTGTCCAAACAAGATTGCCGTTGCTGTCGTACTTGATCACAAACGCATCCCCTTGACCAGCGTATGTCTGGCCGGGCAGCGTCCCATTTGTCGATCCCACCACGTACTGGTTGCCCGCCTGATCCAAGACTACG
>Ga0209403_10001444_pt1 | contig 30892 bp, 25 predicted proteins | sample ArcticOcean_MG_C_8_FD_187440 | JGI IMG/M metagenome (GOLD analysis project Ga0209403, IMG submission 187440) | Marine microbial communities from western Arctic Ocean - ArcticOcean_MG_CB11_86 (SPAdes) (version 2) | ecosystem: Environmental > Aquatic > Marine > Oceanic | place: Arctic Ocean...
CAGACTCGGGCGGCCCGGCGCCACGATCGTGCGTCTCACCGGCGACGCAGGGGAACGACAGTACTTTCGAGTCTTGCGTGACGACGCGGCCCCTGAGGTACTGGCGGTACACCCAGGCCCCATCGCGTTTGCCAGTTTGCCTTTCACCAACGTGGCCAGACTTCTGGCGGCGATGCCGGTTCCCACCCCACGGATTCTGGCCCATTCCGACGCGCTCGGTATCATCTCGCTCGAAGATCTGGGTGACGTGACCCTACAGGCCCACGTCGAGGCGACATCGGCACAGGCCCAAGACGAGCTCTACCGGCAGGCGGTCTCGTTCATCAACACGATCCAACGCCGAGGCCAGGATTTGGCTTCCCAGGACTACGTGCCGTACGGCGTCGCCTTTGATGAGAAGAAGCTCATCTGGGAGCTGCAATTCTTCACGGCCAATTTTCTTGAGGCTCACCGCCGCGCCGCGTTGACCAGTCGGGTCCAGACGGCCCTGGCGGGCGAGTACACGACGATTGCTCGTGAACTGGCGTCCAACCCCCGGGTGCTCTGCCATCGCGATTATCACAGCCGGAATCTGATGCTGCGTGATGGGCGGCTACACATCATCGACTTTCAGGATGCGCGCATGGGGCCAGACACCTACGATCTGGCGTCGCTACTACGCGATTCGTACGTGGACATCGACGACGCGCAGGTGGATGGGCTCATCGCCGACTTTCTGGCCGCGCGGGCCGCACCTCACGAAGACGCTCCCATGTTCCGGCGTCGCTTCGATTTGATGGCACTGCAGCGCAACTTGAAGGCACTCGGCACCTTCGGATTCCAGGCAGAGTCGCGAGGGACCTCGGCCTACATGGCGTTTATCCCGAGGACACTTGGCCATGTCCGAGCAAATCTCGGCACACATGCACGCTTCGGCCGACTGCACACCCTACTCGCCCAGTTCCTGCCAGAGCTGCGCTAGCAGGCCGTGGAGGAAGCGCGCGCCGAAAAGCCTAGATCCTTATAAACTAGTGGTTTGGCTAACCACCGTTTCGGCATATCGACCCTTCTCTTCCATGAGTCCCGGCTCACGCGAGAGCACCTCGTGCAAATGGCTGCGCACGGGTTCGACTCGGTCGAATTATTCGCGACCCGCACCCATTTCGATTACCACGACGTGCACGCCGTGGTGCGATTGGCGGAGTGGCTCTCGGACACCCGCCTGGAACTCCATTCGCTGCACGCACCAATCTGCGAAGGCCTGAAGGGCGATCAATGGGTCGGCGCATTCTCGAACGCGTCTGCCGACGCCACCCGCCGAGCTGCGGCGCTGGCCGAGACGCGCGCTGCACTCCAGGTTGCGCGCCACATACCCTACCGTTTCCTCGTCGTGCACCTCGGGGTGCCCTCCACGGGGCAGCGGCCACCGGGTGATAATCAACCAGACGCCGCACGGCGGAGCCTTGAAGACATCGTCACCATGGCCGCCGATGTTGGCGTGCGGGTCGCGGTGGAAGTCATTCCGAATCAGCTATCCAGCGCCGTCGAGCTCGTCCGCCTGATCGATGATCACTTCGACGGAGTCGACGTCGGCATCTGTCTCGACTACGGGCACGCGCATTTGATGGGCGACCTCGGGGAATCGATCGAAACGGTCTCCGGGTATCTCTGCACGACCCATCTGCACGACAACCGCGGCCGGTCCGACGATCATCTGGTGCCGTTCGCGGGCACGATCGACTGGGCCGCCGCCTCCGTGGAGACGCAGAAGATCGGCTACGACGATGTGCTGATGTTTGAAGTTGCCAATGCAGGCGACACCGTCGAAGTCCTGCAGCGGTCGGCCAAGGCGAGAGACCGGCTCGAAGAGACGTTCGTCACGATCTAAGTTATTGGGTGCGAAGTAGACCTATGCAAACCCACGTTGCGGACATCGCCACCTGCGACGGTCACCAGGTCACCATTCGGGGGTGGCTGCACAACCGCCGGTCGAGCGGAAAGATCCATTTTCTGATCGTGCGTGACGGCACCGGCTTCATTCAGGCGGTGATGTCGAAGGCGACTGTTGGTGAGCAGGCCTTCACCGAGGCCAATCACCTCTCCCAGGAAACGTCGTTGTCGGTCACAGGGACGGTGCGCGCAGACTCGCGCGCGAAGGGCGGCTATGAAATCGATGTCGCGCAGGTCGAGGTCCATGGAGCGGCGCAGGACTACCCCATCACGCCCAAGGAACATGGCGTCGACTACCTGCTGGACCGTCGGCATCTCTGGATCCGCGCTGAGAGACAGACCGCGATTCTTCGCATCCGGCACGAGGTCATCGACGCCGTTCGTGACTTTTTTAATTCGCGCGGCTTTATTTTGTGCGACACGCCAATCTTTACACCGGCAGCGTGCGAAGGCACAACCACTCTATTTCCGGTGCAGTACTTCGACGACACGACGGCGTTTCTGACGCAGAGCGGTCAGCTGTACAACGAGGCCAACGCCATGGCGCTCGGCAAAGTGTATTGCTTCGGGCCGACGTTCCGAGCTGAAAAATCAAAGACCCGACGCCACCTCACGGAGTTCTGGATGGTCGAACCTGAGATGGCGTATGCGGATCTCAACGATGTCATCGGGCTGGCCGAGGGGCTCATCGTCAGCGTCGTCTCCAGGGTGCTGGACAAGCGCCGCCAGGAACTGCAGGTACTCGAGCGTGACATATCGACGCTGGAGAGTATCCAGGCGCCGTTCCCGCGGCTGACGTACGATGCCGCAGCGCAGCTCCTCAAAGACAAAGGTCAGCCGTTCGAATACGGCACTGATTTCGGCGGCACCGATGAGACCGTGCTATCCGAACAGTTCGATCGCCCGGTCTGCGTCACCCACTATCCCGCCGACATCAAAGCCTTCTACATGCAGCCGGACCCGCAACAATCAGACAAGGCGCTCTGCGTCGATATGCTCGCTCCCGAAGGCTACGGCGAAATTATCGGCGGCGGGCAACGGCTCGATGACCTGGATCTCCTGCTGAAACGGATTCAGGCGCATGGCCTCCCGCAGGAGGCGTTTGAGTGGTACGTCGACCTCCGACGCTACGGTACGGTGCCCCATGGTGGATTTGGCATGGGGATCGAACGTTGCGTTGCGTGGATCTGCAAGCTCGAACACGTGCGGGAGACCATCCCATACCCGCGCATGCTGCATAGGCTCTATCCCTAATGAAAATAGGCATGATCTCGCTCGGGTGCCCGAAGAACCTCGTCGACTCCGAGGTCATGCTCGGCCTCGCGCAACAGGCGGGCCACCACCTGACACGTGATGCTGCAGACGCTGACGTGCTTGTAGTCAATACGTGCGCGTTTATCGACAAGGCAAAGCAGGAATCGATTGACGCCATCCTGGAAATGGCCGAGCACAAGAAGTCCGGCCGGTGCCGCACTTTAGTCGTGGCTGGGTGCATGGCCGAGCGCTACCGCGCGGAACTACAGGAACAGATTCCAGAGATCGACGCGATCATCGGCACAGGGCAGGTGCCGGACATCGTTACCGCGCTTGGCGCTTCCGCGCCGCACGTCGAAGGGCCTGCCATCATCCCGCTGTTGCGCGCTAATGGGGAACCGGTCAGAACCACGAACGCACTCGAAGATACCAACGCGTTACCGACGTACATCTATGATGCGGATACACCTCGACTGCTGGCGACACCGCGCCACTATGCCTACGTGAAGATCGCGGAGGGCTGCGACTACAAGTGCGCCTTTTGCATCATCCCCACATTGCGCGGTCACTATCGAAGCCGATCGGCCACGTCCATTCTGCGCGAGGCCGAAACACTGGCGGCCAACGGCGCCAAGGAACTCCTCCTCATTTCCCAGGATACGAGTTTCTATGGCATCGATCGTGGAGAACGCGGGGCCCTCGCGCGGTTGCTCAGATCACTCGACCGTGTTGATGGCCTCGAGTGGATCCGGATGCTCTACCTGTATCCGACGACGATCGGCGATGACGTGCTGGAGGCGATGGCGGAGAGTGCGAAGGTGTGCAAATACATCGACCTCCCACTCCAGCATGCGTCGGACTCCGTCTTGAAACGCATGAAACGTCCAGGTACGCGTGCCGGCTACGAGCGCCTCCTCGATCGGATCCGTCGACGGGTTCCCGGCGTCGCTCTCAGGACCACGTTCATCGTCGGATTCCCAGGCGAAACCGAAGATGACTTTCTGGCCCTGAAAGACTTCGTGGACTCTGTGCAATTCGATCACGTCGGGGTATTTACCTATTCGCACGAGGAGGGCACGTCGGCCCATACCCGGGCGGACAACGTGCCGGCAGCAACGAAACTGGAACGTCACGCGCGTCTGATGGACGCGCAAGAACACCATGTGGCCAGCGCGCAAGCCGGACGTATCGGTCGCCAGGTCCGGCTCCTCGTGGACGGCCCTTCTGACGAGCACGAACTGGTCCTGCGCGGCCGTCTGGAGAGTCAGGCGCCCGAGATCGATCCGGTCGTGTATCTGACAGACTGCGACCCAGCGGACATTCCCACGGGCACGTTCGTCGAAGCCGAAATTGTCGGTAGTCAGAGCTACGATCTGATTGCCCGTCCGTTGCCCGTAAATGTATCTGTGTGATAGGCTTACAGGTCGTTACCTAGGCGGGGTAGTACTCCAAGTGGGCTGGTGCCCACTTTTTTTATTTTAGAACGGATTAACTGGTTTTCCCAGAGACAGATGGAGCCGCTGGCGCAGATTCGGGCAGTTGCCGAACGTGTTGCCGCGTCGCGCGGCCTGGACGTCTGGGATATGCAGAGCCGCCGCGAGGCGGTCGGGCAGGTCATACGGATCGTGATCGACCGGCCCGGACCGGCGGCGTCGCCGGAAGAGAGCGTCAGCATCGAAGATTGCGTGCAGGTCAACCGTGAGATCAGCACCATTCTCGATGTCGAAGATCCGCTCCCGTTCGCCTATACGCTTGAGGTCTCGTCGCCTGGCCTCGACCGCCCCTTGCGGGACTCTGGCGACTACGGCCGCTTCGCCGGGCGACTCGCGAAAGTGGTCGTGAGCGAGGAAGTTGACCACCAGAAGGCGTTCGAAGGGCGACTGCGGGGTGTCGATCAAGGCGACGTGCTACTCGAAGCGTCAAATGGTCGGCTGCACCGGCTGCCCTGGCAGTTGATCACACGCGGCCGGTTGGACGTTGAATTCTGAGAATGTTGAGGTAGTCGGAGACTTTCGGGTGTCCGAAAACGAGAGAAATGCAAAACCCGCTACTGCAAACGATCGAGGCGCTTGCCAAGGAAAAAGGGATAGAGGCCGACACGATCATCGCCGCGATCGAGGACGCCGTTCTCACCGCGTCGCGCAAGTTTTATAAGACGACCGAAGATCTGAAGACCCGGTTTAATCATGACACCGGCCAGGTCGATCTCTTTGCGATCAAGCACATTGTCGCCGACGTAGACGACGCGTCTACGCAGATCTCGCTGACCGACGCCCAGGCGATCTACGGCGACGAGGCGGAAGTCGATATGGAGATCGAATTTCCGAAGCGCACCGACGTCCTAGGCCGCATCGCCGCGCAGACCGCCAAGCAGGTGATCTTTCAGAAAGTCCGCGAGGCCGAACGCGAGAACATCTTCGCGGAATACAACGACCGGGTCGGCGAGGTCGTCAGCACCAGCGTAAAACGGTTCGAGAACGGGGATCTGATCGTAGAAGTCGACCGTATTGAGGCGGTGCTGCCCCGCAAGGAACAGTCGAGGGCCGAGAGCTACACACCGGGCGAGCGGATTCGCGCCGTCATCAAAGGGGTGAACCTCGGCGCAAAAGGGGCGCAGATCGTGATGTCGCGCACAGACCCGGCGCTGCTCATCAATCTCTTCGAACAGGAGGTGCCTGAAATCTACGACGGCACTGTCATCATTCGCGGGGCAGTCCGTGAAGCGGGCGACCGCGCGAAGGTGGCCGTCTATTCGCGTGAGCGAGACATCGACCCGGTGGGCGCGTGCGTCGGCATGAAGGGCACCCGCGTGCAGGGCATCATTCGTGAACTCCGCGGTGAAAAAATCGACATCGTCGAGTGGTCCGACGATCCCATCCTTTTCGTGACAAAAGCGCTGAGCCCCGCGAAGGCGCAGCGTGTGTCCATTGTCGACGAACAGGACCGCATCATGGAGGTCGTGGTTGAGGACATGCAGCTCTCGCTCGCGATCGGCAAGAAGGGTCAGAACGTCCGGCTGGCGGCGAAGCTGACGGGCTGGCGCATCGATATCAAGAGCGAGGACGACAAGCGGCGCGAAGTCGAAGAAGAGTTCGGCGCGCTCGAGATTGAAGAGGGCGCGGACACCGAAGGCGACACTGCCCAGGGTGAGCCGCTGAGCGCCACGGCAGACGAAGACGGGGGGGGCCTTGCTGGTGATGACGCACCTACCGAGGCGATCGTAGACGCGACCACCGAAGCGATCGCAGAGGCAACTACCGAGGTGGCTACAGAGGTAACGGCGGACGCCGTCGTCGAAACGGAAGTCGGCGAGAAATAGGGCCAGTTCTCGGGGCTCGGTCACAGGACTCGAACAAAGGCAAGGACTCAGATTTGGCAACGGTTCGGATCTACAAGGTCGCGGAGCTGCTCGGCGTGCCGAGTCAGGAAGTGCTGTCGCTGCTCAAGAGCGATCACGGCATTGAGCTGAAAAGCGCATCCAGCACGCTCGAAGAGGTGGTTGCGCGTTCGTTTATCGAGCGAACGGCGCGGGAGCGCAAGATCAGCCTGCCCTCCGGTGACATGTTCTCCGGGAAGACGGCACCAAAAAAGGCGGCCAAAGGAGGTAAGAAGGCGGCGCTCGCGAAGGCCGAGCCGCCTCAACCGGTGGTACCGGTGCTGGGTCCGCCTCGGCTTGTCAAAACCCTTCGGCCTGCCGCCCCGCCGCCTGATGAGGACGCGGCGAGCCCCGCTGCCCTCGTAGATGCCGAAGCCACACTGACCGATCCGCTGGAGGCCGACACCGAGACCGTCGACGCGGTGTCGGCGGCCGCTGATCCTGAGGAGGCCACGCCGCTCGGCCCCTCCGAGGACGCGACCGAGACCACCACTCCGCCGGAAGCGGGTGATGAGCCCCCGGCTGACGAGACAACGCCCGCGCCAGGGCGGTTCATCCCGCCCACGCTTCGTCTCCGCATCGAGGTGCCTGGCCAGAAACCCGAGCCGTCACGCCCACGCGTACCGGTAAAACGACCACAGGTCACGCAGCCGCGTCTGGTGAAGGCCGCGGCACCGGCGAGTGCCCCCCCGGTGCCGGCCGGAGCACGGCCTGGCGGAACTCGCCCTGGATATCCTCCCCCGCTGCGCCCGACCACACCCAGCATGCTTGGCGGACCACGGCCGCTCCCCACTCAACCAGTCCGTCCGCCGACGCGCCCTGGCATGCCCGCGCGCCCGGTGTTCGGGCACCGTCCGCCGTTCGGACAACATCGCCCGGGACAGCGGCCTGTCCAGGGCCGTCGCCGCGCGCGACCGACAGCCCCGGTCATGGTGGCGACACCAGCCGCCCCGCCTCCGATCACGCGCAGCATCACGCTCGCGGAAGGCATGACGGTTAAGGACCTGGCCGACAAACTCGAGGTACGCGTCAAGGACGTGCTGGCCAAGCTGCTGATGAAGCGCATCATGCTGACCATCAACAGCACCCTCGACATTGAGACTGCCCGCGACATCGCCGGTGACTTCGGCGCCGAAATCGAAATGCGGAGCTTCGAGGAAGAACTCGTCTCCGCCGAGGTTGAAGAGGCCAGGGATGAAGATCTGGTGCCTCGCGCGCCGGTCGTCACCGTGATGGGCCACGTTGATCACGGCAAGACATCGCTGCTCGACGGCATTCGGGAGACCCGCGTTGCCGAACGCGAAGCCGGAGGCATCACCCAACATATCGGCGCGTACCACGTCGACGTGGGCGCCGACCGCAGCGTTGTCTTTCTCGACACACCGGGTCATGAGGCGTTCACGCTGATGCGCGCCAGAGGCGCCAAGGTGACCGATATCGTCGTGCTTGTCGTGGCGGCTGACGACGGTGTCATGCCACAGACGCGCGAAGCGATCGACCACGCGAAGGAGGCGAACGTACCTCTGGTCGTAGCCATCAACAAGACCGACAAGCCGGGGGCCAACCCTGAGAACGTCAAGCGCGAGCTCGGCGAGTTGAACCTCATACCAGAGGACTGGGGCGGCAGCACGGTCATGGTGCCGGTTTCGGCGAAAAAGCGGGAGAACCTCGACCAATTGCTCGAGATGATCCTGCTGTCCAGCGACATCCTTGAATTGAAGGCGAATCCGCAACGACCCGCGTCGGGAACGGTCCTTGAGGCGAAGCTCGATCGCGGGCGTGGTCCGGTCGCCACGGTACTCGTGCAGGATGGCACCCTCAGGGTGGGCGACAATCTGATTGCCGGTCCTGTCGTGGGCAAGGTGCGTGCACTGATTGACGATCGCGGCCGGCCCGTGAAATTGGCTGGCCCGTCCACGCCCGTCGAAGTGCTCGGTCTGACGAGTCTTCCCCAGAACGGCGATCCGTTTCAGACGGTGGCCGACCCGGCAAAGGCCCGTCAGATCGCGACGTTCCGACAGACACGAGCGAAGGAACTCGCGCTCGGGGCCAGGGGAGGGCGCCTCACTCTCGAGTCCCTCAAAGAACAGATTGCCGAGGGCAGCATCAAGGACCTCCCGATTATCGTCAAGGCCGACGTGCAAGGTTCGGCGGAAGTGCTCGCCGACGCCCTCACCAAGCTGTCGGATGAGAAGGTCAGAATCCGCATCATTCGGTCCGGTGCGGGGGCCATCACCGAGTCGGATGTCCTGCTCGGTTCCGCCTCTAACGCGATCGTGATCGGATTCAACGTGCGTCCCGATCGCAACGCGGCCACAGTCGCAGATCGTGAAGGCGTGGACGTCCGCATGCACTCCATCATCTACAACGTCACCGACGAGATAAAGAAGGGCATGGCCGGCATGCTCGATCCGACGTTTAAGGAAGTTCGCGTCGGGGCCGCCGAGGTTCGCGAAGTATTCAAGGTGCCAAAGATTGGCGCCATTGCCGGCTGCATCGTCACCGAGGGGCGCATCACGCGCTCCGGCGAAACGGTGGTGCGACTGCTTCGCGACGGCACGGTCATCAACGAGGGCAAGATCGGCTCCCTTCGACGCTTCAAGGATGACGTATCAGAAGTCAAGTCTGGCTTCGAGTGCGGCATCGGCCTCGATCGCTACAACGACATCAAGGTAGGCGACGTGATCGAGGTTTTCACCATGGAGCGCGAGGCGGTCACAGCCTGAGCGCCGCCGCGTGGCAATCGATCGCGATTACAGATAATGGCCACCGGACATCGCCCCGACCGCGTCGGCGACCAAATCCGTCAGGATCTGAGCGAGATGCTCACACGCGGCGATGTCCGCGACCCTGGCATCGGCTTTATCACGCTCACCAGGGTGAATGTCTCCCGGGACCTCCAGGTTGCGCGCGTCTTTTACACGTCGCTCGGCGACGCGACAGCCCGACACGAGACCGCCAGAGCGCTCGAGCGGGCCACGCCATTCTTCCGTCGACAGATCGGCACTCGTCTCCGCCTCCGGCGCGTGCCGCTCATCGAGTTCCGATTCGACGAGACCATCCAACATCAGGACCGGATCGAGCAAATTTTGCGTGACCTTCGCGAGGAGGACGCGAGCCGCCCTTCGCCGGCCGACTCAGGCCCGGACTCAACTGACGCACCTCACGATGACCACAAAGACTGACACCGGCGCGGACACCGCTGCCTTCGGGACGTGCGCCGCGATCGCCGAGGAAATACGGACGCGCCAGCGGTTCGTCATCGCGGCACACATGCGCCCAGACGGTGATGCCATCGGCTCACAACTGGCGATGGCGTACGGCTTGCGACACCTTGGAAAAGAGGTGCGCGTCGTCAGTCGAGACCCCGCCCCTCCCCCGCTGTGCGTGTTTGCTGGGGTAATGGATATCGACATCACGGACCGCGTGGATGATCCTGGGGACGCAGTGATTGTGATGGAGTCCGGCAGTCTGGCTCGTACCGGCGTCGCCGGCCTTGAGCAGGGATTCCTCATCAACATTGACCATCACGTCGGCAACACGATGTTCGGTGCGGTCAACTGGTTGGAGACATCAGCAGCGGCATGCGGGGAGATGGTCTTCGACGTCGTGCGGGAACTCGGCGTGCCGCTGACGTACGACATTGCGCTTCATGTCTACATCGCGATTCTGACGGACACGGGTTCGTTTCACTATTCCAACATCACGCCACGAACCTTCGACATCTGTCGCCAGTGCGTGCTTGCTGGCGTGAACCCGGCAGCCGTGGCCAGCAGCGTGTATGACAGCAGCTCGATGGGACGTTTGAGACTGTTTGGCGCGGTGTTAAACCGCATGCAGGTTGACGAGACCGGACGACTGGCAACCGTGCTGGTCGATCAGCAACTTGCAGCCGAGTGCGGCGCGAGCTACGAGGACGCAGACGGGCTCATCAACCTCCCCCTCACCGCAAAAGACATCCAGGCGGTTGTGTTCTTTAAGGAGGCCGGGCCTGATGACTGGCGCGTCAGCCTGCGATCTAAGGGCAGCGTGGACATCAACGCGGTGGCACGAGAATTCGGCGGGGGTGGCCACAAGAATGCCTCCGGGTGCAGCGCGTCGGGTCCGATCAAGGACCTGAAAGATGCCTTCCGCCGGAAGATCACGAAGCAGCTCGACGGGGCGCTTGGGCGCGCGTAGCAGCCCATTCTGAACGTCAGGGACTGTGAGCTGTCCGTGGTGAACGTCAGTCGGGATTCGACGAGCGATGCATCCTCTCGACTAGTGTTGCTCCCCCCTCACATACGCCCAGTATTCTCGGTCATCACGCCTTGCCAGCCGGGCGCCGCGCTCCGGAACTTGTCCAAGGAATCACGGTTCCAGGGGACTCGTGGACGGCGTACTCGTCATTGACAAGCCCCAGGGCCTGACGTCACACGACGTGGTCGCGGTCGCGCGTCGCGCACTGAGTGAGACGCGTATTGGCCACACCGGAACGCTCGACCCGCTTGCCACCGGCGTCCTCCCACTGGCCATCGGGCGCGCGACACGCCTGGTCAGATTCCTGACGGCATCCGACAAGAACTACGAGGCGACGATACGATTCGGGGTGACGACAGACTCGTACGATGTGACGGGGGCCGAGACCGGTCGCACCGATTGCGTGCCGACCCGCAGCGCCGTGCTCACCGCGATCGAGGCCTTGTCTGGTGACTACCTGCAGTTGCCGCCCGCCTTCTCGGCCAAGAAGGTTGAGGGCCGTCGGGCGTATAGTCTGGCCCGGCTCGGTCAGGCGGTGGCTCTGACACCCGTGCCGGTACGCGTGTCCCACAGCGAGCTTCTCGACTTTACCGAGGGTACCGCCAGGGTGTCGCTGACGTGCTCGGCCGGGTTCTATGTACGGACATTTGCGCACCGGCTGGGCGAGCTCACCGGCACTGGCGCCTGTCTCGAAGCGCTACGGCGGACCCGAAGCGGCGACTTCGGTCTCGACGTCGCCATCTCGATTGACGGGCTGCGGGATACCTCCGGGCCCGGGGGAAGCCTCGTCCCACTCGAGGGGTTGCTCGCGGGCTTCCCCGCCGTGGCTCTGACGGCTCGAGGGCGTATCCACGTGTCTCACGGCCGCGAGCTCAAATCAGAGGACTATGCCACCCAGGACCATCTCGCTGCGACACATGCCACTGGGACATTGGACACGCCGTGGGTGCGCCTGTTTGACGATACTGGTGCGCTGATCGCCCTGGCCACCCCTGGACCGACACCCGGCTCGTTGCATCCGTCTGTCGTGCTGGTATAGAATCTAAGTCTTTTGGTGACTCGCATTTAGCAGTATTACGACGGTTTGGTGGATCCGTAAATCGGATCAGGTCTGGGCCGTTCGTGGAGGAGATCGTCGTGGCGTTTACCAAGGATAGTAAGACCGGAATAATAGGGAACTACAAGACACACGATGGCGATACCGGGTCTCCGGAAGTACAAGTGGCGCTGCTGAGCGAGCGAATCACCTATCTCACCGAGCATTTCAAGGTCCATGCAAAGGACCATCACTCTCGACGCGGTCTACTGAAACTTGTGGGCCATCGACGGAGGCTGCTCGATTACCTGAAAAGCAAGAGTTCAGCCAGGTACGCGGAACTTATTCGCCGCCTCGGCATCCGAAAGTAACCCGCGTTCGGGATTCGCGCAGCGCGGGGCCGTTACGGTTTCCCGCCCTGGTGCCCCGGACCATCGACGACAGACAAACTATGCACAACGTCAATTTTCAACGGCGCGAGATCCAGGTTGGTGCGGGCACCATTTCGTTTGAAACCGGTAAGCTCGCCAAGCAAGCTGACGGAGCGGTGCTTGTCCGCTCTGGTGATACGGTCGTACTGGTCACTGCCTGCCGCGCGTCCAGTGCGCGCGAGGGGATCGATTTCCTCCCCCTGACGGTCGACTACCGCGAATACACGTACGCCTCGGGTCGCATTCCGGGCGGATTCTTCAAGCGCGAGAGCAAGCCCTCGCTCAAGGAAGTGCTGACGAGCCGGCTGATCGATCGGCCAATCCGTCCCCTCTTCCCATCAGGTTGGCGGTACGAAACGCAGATCATCGGGTTTCTGATTTCGGCTGATGCCGACAATGACGCGGACGTACTCGCGATTACCGGCTCGTCCGCGGCGCTGGCGCTGTCCGGCATTCCTGTCGAGAAGACGACCGCGGCAGTGCGAGTTGGCCTCGTAGACGGCCAATACGTCATCAATCCGACCTTCACAGAGCGAAAATCCAGTCTTTTGGATCTGATCGTGGCGGGCACGAAAGACGGCATCGTCATGGTGGAAGCCGGCGCGAAGGAAGTCAGCGAGGTCCAGGTCGTTGCCGCACTGGAGGCTGCCCACATCGCCATCAAGCAGCTTGTGGACGCGATCGACGAACTGCGAAAGGTCGCGGGCAAGAACAAGGTACAGGCGCAGAAACAGGAGGACGCCTCCAGCGCCTTCTCCTCCGAGGTGGAGACCAAGCTCTACGGTCCGCTCGCGGACGCGATGCGAACCAAGGACAAGATCGAGGGCTATGGACGCGTCGATCAGGTCATCAAGGATTTCGTCGATGCACTGCCCGAAGGCGAGTCGGACCGAAAGGTCGAAGCCAAGAAGATTTTTGGCGGGTTGAAAGAGAAGGTGCTGCGCGACGAAGTGCTTGAACGCGGCGTCCGTCTTGATGGGCGAAAGTTTGATGAGGTCCGCCCCATCTGGACCGAAGCCACCGTACTCCCCAGGACCCACGGTTCCGTGGTGTTCACGCGCGGTGAGACGCAGGCGCTCGTCACGTGTACGCTCGGGACGGCCGACGACGAACAGAAGATCGAGCATGTGGCCGGTGAGTTCTACAAAAGCTTCATGCTGCACTACAATTTCCCGCCCTTCTCGGTGGGAGAGGTGAAGTTTCTGCGTGGTCCGGGCCGACGCGAAGAGGGCCACGGCGCGCTGGCGGAGCGGGCGCTGACGCCGGTCGTTCCTGCCAAGGACGACTTCGCCTATACGATCCGGCTGGTCTCGGACATCCTGGAGTCAAACGGTTCGTCGTCCATGGCTTCCGTGTGCGGCGGATCGATGGCGATGATGGACGCAGGCGTGCCCATCAAGTCAGCGGTGGCCGGTATCGCGATGGGGCTCATCATGGACGAGGCGTCCGGCCGGTCCGTCGTGCTCTCGGACATCGCGGGCGCCGAGGACCACTACGGCGACATGGACTTCAAGGTTGCCGGCACGGCAGGTGGCATCACCGCGCTCCAGATGGACATCAAGGTCTCCGGCATTACATCCGAGGTCATGAGTAAGGCCCTCGACCAGGCACGGGTAGGACGCCTGCACATTCTGGGTGAGATGGCCAAGACTCTCAGTGCACCGCGCGGCAACATGTCCGAATTCGCGCCTCGAATCATCACGATCAAGATTCCCGTCGATAAGATCCGCGACGTCATCGGCCCAGGCGGCAAGATGATCCGTAGCATCATCGAGCGGACTGGCGTCAAGATCGATGTCGAAGACAGCGGCACCGTGAACGTGGCCTCTGCCGACGGTGAATCGGCGGCCAAGGCGATCGGGATCATTCAGGAACTCACTGCCACGCCCGAACTCAATAAGAGCTACATGGGCAAGGTCCAGAGGATCACGGACTTCGGCGCCTTTGTGGAAATCATGGCGGGCACCGACGGCCTCCTGCACATCTCTGAGATTGCCAACCATCGCGTCCAGGACGTGCGCGACGAGTTGAAGGAGGGGCAGCAGTTGCTGGTGAAAGTGATCAACATCGATCCCACTGGCAAGATCCGCCTCAGCCGGAAGGCGTTGCTGCAGGAAGAGGCGGCTGCCAACGCGGGCGCGTCGGCTCCTGTCGTCAAGTAATAGCGTTGTGGCTGGCGGGGTGAGCACGGGCTCACTGTTCACGTCGCCAGCCAGACTTATGGCACTGACCCGACGGCAGGCCGGCCTGCTCCTGGCTACCGCGGGCGTCCTCCTCCTGGTGCACCCGGTTGCCCCTCAGCTGCTCGCCCAGGATCAGGCGCCCAGCCGCCCGGAATTGACCCTCGTGGCTAGCAACTTTCAATACGTGCCGGACCGGCTGGAAGTCAGTCAGGACGACCTCGTCAGGATCACGATCCGGAGCGAGGACAACACCTACAGCTTTGCAGTTGACGAGTACCGCATCATCCGTCGTGTGCCAGCAGGCGGCTCCACCACGTTCGAGTTTCACGCCGATCGCCCGGGCACCTTCCGTTTCTATAGCAACTTGACGAGCGACAGCCGCCACTCAGAGATGCAGGGTCAGTTCGTCGTGCTCCCGTAGTACGCAGGCGGCTCAGCGGCCAGACGGCCAGGCACGGGCCGCCTCAAGCCTCTCGGCCACCGGGGGATGGGAGCAAAACAGGATCTCAACGAGCCTCGATGGCCGTTCCTCTGCGAGGTTCTGTCTGGCAAGCCGTCGCAGGGCGCTTATGAACGCCTGTGGGTTTCCCGTCATGTTCAAGGCATACCGATCCGCGCGCCGCTCATGCGCGCGCGACAACGCGTTTGCCAGCGGCACGAGCGCGAGCGAGACCCCGCCACCGGCCAGCACGAGCAGCGGCAATCCGGCGACGTCATCCACACTCGACAGCCCGAAATGTCCCACGGCGGTACCAAGCGCAAGGTCGGCTAGGTAGAAACCCAGCACAATCAGGCCCGCGTCCAGCGCAATCGCCTTCCAGATGTCGTGATGCACGTGGTGGGCGAACTCGTGAGCCAACACGACCTCGATTTCGTCGTCCGAGTGCTCGGCCAACAACGTATCAGACAGGAGGATCCGGCGTGTCGGCCCGATACCCGCCAACACCGCGTTTGCCCTTCGCGTCTGGTTGCCAAGCTGCCATTCGAAGACACCCAGCGCCCCCGCACCGGCCCGTTTGGCGAGCTGCGCGACCCGCAGGCCAAGCGCCGGCCGCTGAAGCGGCTTCAGCGTATAGAACATCGGGAGGAGTAGCACCGGCCCGACCTGCACGACGAGCACCAGGATCGCCACGAAGCACACTGAGGCCGCCAGCCACCAGTAGGCCGGACTCCACCTCAGGAGGGACCACACGATCACGGCGCCCATGACCGCGAGCACGACCGCCACACCACCGGTCTTCAGCCGATCGGACCACCATCCGGCCGCCGTCTGCGCCGACAGCCCGTACCTCTGCTCCAGGATCACACCCTGGTAGAACGCGACCGGCACCTGCACGGCTTCGGTCAGCACTGCGACCAGCACGACGTAGTAAATGATTGTCGGGACGAACGAATATCCGGCAGCAGCCGCGGCCACATCCCGCAGCGACATCGACCAACCGGTGACGAGCAGCAGCAGGAGCCACGCAGCGGCCATGGCAGTCCCGGACACGGACGCCCGGCGCTGCAATCGGTGATATCGGCTGGCTTTGTCTTCGTTCACCTGGAACGATCCGCAGCGGTTTAGGGCTCGGGTCTAAATAAGGTTGTCAGCTTGGGCATCGAGGCGCCCGCCCGGAAAGGCGCGAGGAGCGCGCATGCCAGCCGCATGTAAACGACGAGCAACGGGGCCCGGCGGGATGCATCGGTGGTCAAGGTGGCAACTTTATTTAGACCCGAGCCCTTAGTTTAGCTGCACGGAGATCAGCTTGGACACGCCAGGTTCTTCCATGGTGACGCCGTACAGCCGGTTCGCGATCTCCATCGTGCGACGGTTGTGCGTAATCAGGATGAATTGCGTTCGATCCAGCATGCCGCGAAGCATGTCCACGAATCGTCCGACGTTGGCGTCATCGAGCGGCGCGTCGATCTCGTCGAGCAGGCAGAAAGGACTCGGCTTGAACCTGAAAATCGCGAACATCAGGGCAATCGCCGTCAACGCCTTTTCGCCTCCCGAGAGGAGTTGCACACTTTGAAGCCGCTTGCCGGGCGGCGAGGCCACGATATCGATTCCGCTTTCCAGCGGATCATCCTCGTCGATGAGCGTGAGGCCTGCATGGCCGCCGCCAAACAGCGTACTGAACGTCAGTTGAAAGTTCTGCTGAATGGCCGTGAACGCCTCGCGGAACCGAACCTTCGACGTCTCGTCGATGCGTTTGATGGCCTCTGATGTCTGGGCGATGGAATCGACCAGATCTGTGCGCTGCGTCGTGAGGAACTGATGACGGCTCTCAAGTTCGTCGAACTGTTCGATGGCCATCATGTTGACGGGACCCAACCGGTCTATCTTCGCCTTGAGCGCGTCAATAGCCTCTGCCGCAGTCATGTGGCGGCCCCGGCTAGTACCGGCCTCGACGTCGGCGGAGGGTGCCCCACCGCCATCCATGTGTGGAGCCAGATCGGAATCGAGATCTGGATCAGGCTCCTCCGCGGTGATCGCTGCCTCGTTCGGCGTCGTCTCTCCGGCCAACTCCATCGCCTCGACCTCGCCCAGCACCTGATCCAGCGAGCATTGGACCGCGTCCGTGCATAGCTGCGCCAGATGACTGAGGTCACTCTCGGCCGTGGCGTGTGCCACCGCGAGTTCGCCAGCGTCTGAGCGTATCTCTTCGACCACTCCGCGCGCGCCGCGGATCACGACGTCCTGAGCCTCCACAGCCACTCGAGCCGTAGCTGCAGCATCGTCCGCCGTTCGTACTTCGACCCTAACCTCCTCGAGGATCCGAAGGTCGTTGTCGAGCGTACGAGCCTCGTCCTCGATCGATCGCAACAGGTCTTCCCGCCGGACACGCGCCTGTTCGAGTTCGCCCGCTCGCGCAGCAGCACGGGTCTCGACATCTCTGGCAACGTCCTCAAGCCGCGACACTTCAGCCTCCAGGCCCGACGCCCGTTCGATCATCGCGGCGTGTGCAGCGCGCGCATCTGCAGCCTTCATACCCAGTGCGTCTACCCCCTCGCGGGCGGTCGTCAGGACGCGCTGCGCCTCTGACAACCGCGCCTCGGCGCCCTGCTGCTCCGCCAGGAGTCGCTCGATGGAAGTCTCAGCCTCGGCATGGCGCGCATCCAGCAGCGCGTGCTCAGCCTCGGCTTGCTGGCGTTCCAGCGCAACGACCTCGGTTTTTCGCGCCAGTCTTTCGGCCTCCTCGAACGCGTGTGCAACCGCTGACTCGTGTCCGACGACGGCCATCTGCTGCCGGTGCTGTTCCGCTGTGAGCGCGCCCATCGCGCTGGTGGCTTCAGCAATGGCGATTTCAAGTCGCGCCGCATCCTCCGTCATGCGGGTGAGCCCCTCTCGGTCCTCCGCGATGCGTCCCTGCAGTTCCTTGATTTCGCGCTTGGTTGCCAGGATGCCCCTGGATTCGGCTTTGGCGCCGCCTGACACGACGTGTGGGCCCCTGAGCACATCACCGTCGAGCGTGGCGACCGGGGCCGATGTCTGGCGCGACATGGCGACCGCTTGCTCGAACGTGTCTGCCACGTAGGCTTCCGGCACCACCTTCATGATCGTGGCGACATGCGGTCCGCTGATACGCAGCACCTGCGAGACAGGCACGACGCCGGCCATTCGAATCATCTCGCTCGGATGGGAGCCGTTGGAGCCGGGATCGATGACCACGAAACCGCACCGGCCAGCGTCCTGTTCGCGCACGAGCGCGAGACCCGCCGCCGCCTGGTCGTGGCGTTCCACGATGACATGCTGGAGCAGATCGCCGAGACACGCCTCGACCGCCCGTTCGTAGCGTCGGTCGACGTTCAGGTAGTCGGCCACAGCACCTAACTGGCCAACCCGACCGTTCGCCTGGACAAGCACCATCCGAGCCGCGTCACCGAATTCGCCACGACTCGCCTCAAGTTCCACGAGCGATGACAGTCTCGCCTCGCTCCGAGCCAGTGCCTGTTCGTGAGACCGCAAGGTTCGGAGCCGCTCTTCGTGTTCCGCCCGTGTGGCGACCAACTCTGATTCTCGTTTCGCCGTTTCAAGCGCGAGCTGCTCCAACGCCGCGTGCGCCCGGGACAGCGAGTCGGCGACCGACCTTCTGGACATCTCGACTGTTTCGGTCTCGCGCCGCACATCGTCGTTCTCGATATCCAGCTTGGCGAGTGTCTCCCCGACGCGCTCTTGCTGGGACGCCGCGTGCTCCATAGCGTGGCGGACGGCCGTTGCGGAATTTAAGGCCGCAAAGACCCGTGCGCGCGCTGCCTCGACGTCCGACTCCAGACGCTCGATCTTCTGCTGGGACTGGGCGTGCGCATCACTCGCTTCGGAGAGGGCTTGAGCGGCCGTGTCCCGTGCCTGGCAAGCGTCGGTGGCCGCCTGAACGCCGGTGGCCACAGCGAGCCGCGCCGGCTCTCGCCGCGCTTCCAGCTCGGTCAACTCAGACGCAATCTCTCCGGCGCGGACCGCCAGCGAGTCAGCCTGGTGACGATTGAATTCCTGCTGCTGTTCCCGACGGTTGATATCGAGCTCCCGCGAGTGTGCGTCCTCCCGAACCTGCGCCGCGCGGCCGTCCACCTCAGCCTGTTCGATTCGCAGTCGGGCCAGATCGGCCTCCGCCTCCGCCAACCGTGCAGCGGCGGCCGTCTCGCGCTCGCGGGCCTCTGCCAGACGGATACGCGCAAATTCGATCGTTTGCGCCAACTCGCGGTAGCGACCAGCGAACAAGACCTTCTCCCACCGCCGCAGTTCCTCTCGGAGCCGCTGGTAGCGGCGGGCCTTCGCCGACTGCCGTTTGAGCGCGCCCCGCTGCTTCTCGACCTCAAAGACAATGTCATCGATCCGGGTGAGGTTCTGCTGAGCAGCCTCAAGCTTCAATTCAGCAGACCGGCGACGTGCCTTGTATTTCGTGATGCCGGCAGCCTCCTCGATCAGTTGACGACGGTCGGCCGGCCGTGAACTGAGAATCATGCCGATCTTGCCCTGTTCGATGATGGCATAGGCCTTGGCGCCAAGGCCCGTGTCCATCAAGAGCTCATGCACGTCGCGAAGACGGCACGCTTCACCGTCGATCAGGTACTCGCTCTCACCAGAACGATACAGACGTCGCGTCACCTCAACGTCCCGAGTGAACAGCTCTGCGGCCGCCGCAAGCCCCGCGTCACCGATGCCGTCGGAAGACGCCGCCCCGAAATCAGTTGGCTCCAAGGCGCTGTCGTTCGGCGGAGCGGGAAGTCCGGTCAGATGGAGCCGTACTTCGGCTGTTGCACCGGGCTTGCGTGCGTCGCTTCCGCCGAAGATGACGTCCTCCATGCGGTCGCCCCGGAGACTCTTCGCGCTCTGCTCGCCAAGCACCCAGGTGATCGCGTCTGCCACGTTGCTCTTGCCGCACCCATTCGGGCCCACAATGGCGGTTACCCCGTGGTCAAACGCCAATTCAGCACGATCAGAGAACGACTTAAAACCGTTGATATGAAGACGATCTAGACGCATATGTGTCACAAAGAACTAAGGGAGGCCACAGTCTAAACACACCAAGCCGTAGTGGCAAGGGCAAAGTGACACCACTACATTTTGGGCTACGAGGCCGAATCCGAGGCCTCTCGGCAGGGGGCGAAAACGGGCTTCGGGGGCGGCGAATTTATCGGAGGGCTTGCTGCGCAGGCGACTCTGTCAGTCGCATCAGGGCTTCCGCCTCTGGGAACAACGTCAGCGCGTAGCCCAGTTGAGGATCCTGCCCAGCCAGATTTTTTCGAGCGACCTCGACGCCAAAGAGATCGACATCGATACCGAAGCGAAGCATGGCCCGAATGAACGGTTGGTCTTCCTGCCACGCCTCCTCATCGATGCTCACCTCCGACGCCTCAAGGTGCTCCCTGAACTCCGCCAGCAACGCCTCGGTGATCTCGAAATCCACGGACAACTCCCGGGCCGGCCCAGACGGACTCACGCTGATCCGTTGGTCGCCAGCGCGCGTAAACCTCTGCGCGAACGTATTGAACAAGTTCCGTGCAGCGAGGGTGCGAGCGAAACGCGATGGATTGAATCCCTCGGTGGGGCCGTCAAACCGGCGATCGGGCTCGACCCCACCACCGCCATACACGCGGCGACCGCCGTCGGTGAACTTCAGATCATCCCCTTCGTGCTCCGTGCTCGCCTCCTGCTCCCGCAGCGCATAGGTCAGGTACTCGTCGAAGGTCCCGTCCCATGGCCGCTGAATCAGGCGACCACTCGGCGTGTAGTAGCGCGCCGTGGTCACGGCCACGCCTGCGCCGCCGCTCACGCGATATACCGACTGTACGAGGGCTTTGCCGAAGGTCGTCTCACCGACAATGAGGGAGCGGTCGTGGTCCTGCAACGCGCCCGACACGATTTCAGACGCGCTGGCGCTGTTGCGATTCACGAGTGTGATCATCGGCAGTTCCAGATACTCGCTCTGCTCGGTCGCGCGATAGTCCTGGTCCGAGTTCGACACGCGCCCGCGCGTGTAGACAATGAGGTCACCGCGCGGCAGGAACTGATTACTGATGCTGATCGCCTGATCCAACGCGCCGCCCGGGTTGTTGCGGAGGTCGAGAACGATGCGCTGCATCCCTTGCTCGCGCAGAGTGCTCAGCGCAAGCCCCATCTCCTCGTTTGAGTTCTCACCGAAGTCGGACAACAAGATGTAGCCCGTCGTCTCATCCAACATGAAGGCCGCGCGCACCGTCGGGATATGAATCTCGTCTCGCAGCACGTCGAGATCGATCAACTCCGCATAGCCGGCGCGTCTGATCGAAATTCGCACCGACGTGCCACGCGGACCACGCAGTACGCCGACCGCCTGATCGCTGGTCCAGCCCTGAGTGTCCTCCCCTTCGATCCCCGCGATGATGTCGCCGCGACGAAGGCCTTGCTGGTATGCCGGTGACCCTTCGAATATGGAGAATACGGTGATCCCACCTTCGACCACGTTGATAGAGATACCGAGGCCGTAGTACCGGCCTTCCTGACGCTCTCGCATCTGCGCGTAGCTGCGAGGATCCATGAAACTGGAGTGCGGGTCCAGCGTCTGCAGCATCCCGGAGATGGCGCCGTAAATGAGGCGGTCGGACTCGACCTCCCCCACAAAATCAGTCTCTACCGCATCCAGCGCGGCGGTGAACACCTTGTATTGCTCTGCAATCTGGTCCTGCGCGACCAGTGCACCCCGTCCGAAAAAGCCTCCCAACAGGGCACAGAACACGACGGCCACAGCCGCCGCAGACAGCGATCGGTAGGTGCGCATATGTCAGAACTATAATCCGTTCCCTTGACCCCGTCCAGATCCCATTGTCTATAATCCAAATGAATCATTTACGGGGATGTAAGGCATCCATCCGAATCTTGTGATGTCGATGCCCCGTAGAAGCAAATCCCGGCCCGATGGCCGGCTGGAGCAAGTCTATGTTTGGTTCCCTCGGAATGCCGGAGCTGGTGATCATTCTGGTGATCGCGCTCATCATCTTCGGGCCACGGAAGCTCCCGGAGCTCGGCCGCTCTCTCGGTAAGAGCATCGGCGAGTTCAAGAAGGCCTCGAACGAGTTGCGCAGCACGCTCGAAGAGGAGATCCGGATCGAAGAGAAGGTTGAGGAGAATACGGCCATCCGCAACGAGCAGGATACGGCGATTGCGGCAGCCGCACAGCCCATCGCCACGCCGCCCACGGTTACACCCACTGCTCCGGCCGACCAGACCGTCAACCGCGCGACGGGAACCGACTCTGTAGCGTAACAACCGGTGGTGATAGTCCGTCGACATTCGACGAGCGATGCGTCCTCGCGGGCTGCGTTGCTCCTCCAGCAGGTACGGCTCGTCTTCTCAGGCGTCGCACCTTGTCCGCGACGCGCCTCACTCGGCTCCGTGCCAGGCCGGACTGTCACCGCGGACTGTTAGTGGGCCCCGTTCCCTTTCTCGACAAGACGTCTACCGCGGCACCGGCCGGGGAGCTCGAGCCGAGCCATCTCGGCACCCCGGACGAGGGAGAAACCGCGGGCAAGATGTCGTTCCTGGATCATCTCGACGAACTGCGGCGACGCATCGTGTATGCGGTGGCCTCGATCTTCGTTGGCTTTGTCGTCTCCTTTCTGTTCATCACGAAAATTTTCGACTTCATCATGCGACCGCTGCAGGAGCTGTTGCCACCTGGCGGTACGTTGATCTTCACGGAGCCGTCGGAAGCCTTCATCCTCTACATCAAGATCGCGTTGATGGCCGGGCTCATACTTGCGTCGCCAGCGGTCATGACCCAGGTATGGCTCTTCATCGCGCCCGGCCTGTACTCGAAGGAAAAGACGTGGGCCATCCCGTTCATCCTGATGTCGTCGTTCTTCTTCGTCGGGGGGGCGGCGTTCTCGCACTACGTCGTGTTTCCGCTCACCTGGCGGTTTTTTGTGAGCTTCACGACCGACATCGTGACGTTCATGCCGCGGATCCAGCCTGCGTTCTCGCTCTACCTGCGCCTGCTGCTCGCCTTCGGTCTCGTGTTCCAGATGCCGACGATCGTCCTGTTTCTGGCGCGCATGGGCATGGTCACGGCGGGGTTCATGGTTCGGCAGTTCAAGTACGCGGTACTCGCGATTGCCGTCATCGCCGCCGTTGCGACACCAGGGGGTGACGTCGTGCCGCAGATCGCGATGGCCATCCCGATGATTGTGCTCTACGGCTTCAGCATCTGCCTGGCGTGGATGTTCGGTAAAAAGAAGAGGACGGACGACTAGAGCGTTTTTCTTTGGGCTGCAGCGGGCAGGCTTCAGCCCGCGCGAGCGTGCACAGCGTGGGGGCTGAAGTCCCGGCGCCACGGTGTTGTGAAAAGTGCTTTAAACCCGATCTCGCCTAGGAGAATTCGGCGTGGCCATCGCCCTCGACCGTGTGCTCGTCCCGGAAGGCGAGAGCCCAATCACAAAGAGCGCGCTGGTTCGTGACGAGCCGTTCCTCGACATGAGCGCCGAGTACGTCCATCGGGACGAAGTGTGTCTCCAGCGTGTCATGCGGTGCGCGCATATCGTGGGATTTCAGTCGGCATGCCAACGATCAGTGATTCGCGTATTCCAGCGCAGATCGTCGCGCGATGGAAAATCTTCGCGGAAGTGCGTGCCGCGACTCTCCGTCCGACGCTGCGCAGCCCTGGCCATGAGCAGGCCCGTCGTGACGATGCTCCCGACACGGCGCCGCTCCGCCTGGTCGTGGCCGGACGACCGACTTCCCCGAAGGGCGCCTGCCCACACCTGCAGTTGTTCAACCGCCTGTTCCAACGAGCGCTGATCCCGCAGCACGCCGACCCGGCGCCACATCAGATCCCGTACCTGATCTGCCGACGGAATCTTGGCCCCGACTGCGACCGGTAGGGAGTCGGCAGTCACGGCAGGCCGAACCCCGGTCGACACAACGACATCAGCCGCACCGACGACAGGACCTGCGACGAGAGGTGCCGCGATGATCGCCGCTGCCGGCGTGCCTGTCGTAGCCAAGTCTCCTGCGAGGCTGCCTCGGGCCATCCTGGCAGCGCTTGTTCTGGCAGCGCCTGTCTTGCCAGCGCTCGTCTTTCCAGCGCTCGTCTTGCCAGCGCTCTGCGTCGCCGATGGCGACGCGCCCTTCATCACCGCTGCCGCGCGCGCCCCAAAGACCAGGCCTTCGAGCAAAGAATTGCTGGCAAGCCGGTTGGCGCCATGCACGCCCGTGCATGCGACCTCCCCGGCCGCGAAGAGCCCCGGGAGCGACGTACTTCCGTCGAGGTCGGTCTCGACGCCACCCATCACATAGTGCGCTGCTGGACTGACCGGGACCGGATCACTGACGAGGTCCAGGCCGGCCTGCGCGCACGCGTGCGCAATCGTCGGGAACCGCTGGCGAACAAAGGTCGGATCGAGGTGGGCCAGAGACAGGTTCACGGGTGAGCCGGTGCGTTCGACCTCACGCACGATGGCGCGTGACACCAGATCGCGTGACGCCAGATCACCCGCGGGTTCGTATCGCTCGACAAACGCCTCGCCTGCGTTGTTGATGAGCCGCGCCCCTTCGCCGCGCAGTGCCTCCGACAGCAAAAACCGCGGCACACCCTCGACACTGAGCACTGTGGGATGAAACTGGACGAACTCGAGATCAACGACCCGTGCCCCGGCGCGTGCGGCCATCGCGATGCCGTCTCCCGTGGCGATGGCCGGATTCGTCGTCTCGCGGAACACCTGCCCGGCACCGCCGGTCGCCAGCAGCGTTCGTTCGGCGGATACGGTGCCCTGAGCTTCGCCACCTGTGACAAACATCGCGCCCGTGCAGGTGTCGCCGGTCAGCTCGAGATCGGTCACCAGTGCGTCATCAACGACACGAATGCGCCGATGACCGCTCACGCGCGACCAGAGCAGCCTGGCGATCTCCCGCCCGGTGGTATCCCGGGCATGGAGCACCCTCCGCACGCTGTGCGCACCCTCTCGAGCGAGCTCGGGCCGGCCGTCGGGCGCCCGGTCAAACGCCGCGCCCCAATCGAGCAGCTCGCCGACGTAATGAGGCCCCTCACGCACCAGGATGTCCACGGCCTCTGACACGCACAGTCCGTCGCCGGCAGCGATGGTGTCGCGGGCATGCAACTCGGGCGAATCATCCGGACCCATCGCCGCGGCGATGCCGCCTTGTGCGTATCCGGTGTTGCTCTCGCTCCGGTCGGCTTTCGTGAGGATGACGACGTCACCGACATCGGCCAACGATAAGGCGGCGCGCAATCCGGCAATGCCGCTGCCGATCACGAGAAAATCGCCGCCCACATTCACGGGTGCTATCCTATCAACCCTTGGATCCCAACGCGGTGAGCAAACCCGTCCGAGTCGATGTGCACGCGGGCCAGCATCCGTCGACGATATTGATCGGCAATGGCATCGCTGAGCGCGCAGGCGCGCTTCTCGACGCCCACAACGTCGGCCGCACACGATTCGTTGTGTCAAGCCCGGTCGTCTGGCGCCTGCACGGCGAGCGGATTGCACGCGCACTCGGTGGTGCCGACCCGATCCTTGTACCAGACGGGGAGCGGTTCAAACACCTGCAGTCAGTCTCGCGTATCTACGACGCGCTGGTGCGTGCCGGTGCCGATCGTGGCAGCGCAGTTGTCGCAGTCGGCGGCGGTGTCATCGGCGATACGGCCGGCTTTGCGGCCGCGACGTTCCTCCGAGGTGTGACACTCGCACACATTCCGACGACGCTGCTGGCACAGGTGGACAGTTCGATCGGCGGAAAAGTCGGCGTCAACCTTCCACTTGGCAAGAACCTTGTCGGCGCGTTTCATCAGCCGGCCGTCGTGCTGGTCGATCCGCAGTTACTGGCTACGCTGCCGCGGCGCGAGTTCCGATCGGGGCTCTACGAGGTCGTGAAATACGGCATGATTGCCAGCCCTGCGCTGTTTGAACGCGTGGCCAATCATACGAAAGCGGTATTTGCGCGCGAGGCAGACGTACTCGTGCCCGCCATTGTCGAATCCTGCCGAATTAAGGCAGATGTCGTCTCGCGTGATGAGCGCGAGGGCGGCCTCAGGCGCATCCTCAACTTTGGACACACCGTCGGTCATGGACTCGAAGCCGTGACGAAATACCGCCGATTCCGCCACGGCGAGGCGATCGCGTACGGGATGCTTGCGGCGGCGGATCTTGCCGTCGTGCGCGGCGCGCTTGCCGACATCCAACGACAGGCGCTGGCAAGCCTCATTGCGCAGCTGGGTCCATTGCCGCCTGTCGTCGATTTGCCGGCCAACGAGGTCCTTGAGGCCATGCGGCATGACAAAAAGGTCGTCAATGGCACGTTGCATTTCGTCATTGCGACTCAGGTGGGTGCGACAATGACGATTGAAGACGTGACCGAGGATGAGTTGCGGGCGGTCCTGGAGCGCCTCGGGCTCACAAGATAGGTCTACAGCGCCTTGGCCGGCCAGGCCGGGGGCCTCAGTGACTGATGCCGTGCTCGCGTTGTTTCTTCAGCAGCGTCTTGAAGCTGACGTGCAACGCCTCGGCAGCCTGCTCCTTGTCCCCGTTTGCCGCGCTGAGTGCCTGTTCAAGCTTCAGGCGCTCAACCACGGCAGTCGCCCGCTTTACCACCGTCGTCATCGTGCTGGTCAGGTCGAGCTGCGCGAGAGGACTTGCCTGCACGGGTGCCTCGATAGGGCGATCTGTGCTCGCGCCTTGGCGACGACCAGGACCCACCGGACCGTCAGCGGCAACGCCACCATTTCATACAGCGGCGGGAGCTCGACCGGTACCTACGCTGTGAGGGGATGGCGCGACGTTCGGGATGTCGACTGACACATCGTGCGGCGTTCGAACCTCGCGGCATGACCCTTCCCGCTCGAGGTCTTCCAGTCGACGCCTAGTTCGGTCATCGTTGTTGGCGGGCAGTGTAAGAGCGCGCGTCGCCGCGGCCGAAGCCCGGATCAGCAAACTTGATGCGGCGCCTGACACACCGACAGCAATCCTGAAGCGGGAGGCCATCACCGGGACTCTTCAGCGGCTCCTGGGAACGGAAGCCTCATAACGCGCCAGCGCTGCCGATGGAAGGTGCCCCCCGGTGGTCTCGAAACCGGCGGTTTCACCACGGCTGATGACAAGATTGGGAGGCGACGCGAGCCCTTCCGAGCACCCGTCCGTCTCCGTCGGGTGATCCCTCGTGCGGTGTGTCGCTACCGATAAAAGGCGAGATACCAGGCAAGAATCGGGTCGCCCGCCGCGGCCGCGACGAGTGCACCCACCGCCAGAAACGTTCCGAACGGCAGCGCCGCCTGCATACTGCCCCGGCCCGAGGCGATGAGCGTCACGCCGACGATCGATCCGGCAAACGACGCAAACACCAGCGTCAGAATCATCAGCGGCCAGCCCAGAAACGCGCCGATCATCGCCAGCATCTTCACGTCGCCCATGCCCAGTCCGTCCTGGCCGCGCACCCGACAGTACGCCTCAGCAATCGCGAACAGGATGCCCGCGCCGGCGGCAGCCCCGATCAGCGACGACAGCCACCCGGGAGGAAGAAACCAGCTCGCCACCAAGCCAACGGCGATACCTGGAAGCGTGATCACGTTGGGCAACACGCGCAGGCGCAGATCGATGGCAAACAGCACGATGAGCGCGCACCCGAAAGCGAGCCGAACGGCCAGTAGCCCCGACGGGCCATAGAGCGCCGCGCTAGCGGCAAACAGTACCGCCGTCACCAGTTCGACTAGCGGGTACATCGAGGAAATCGCGGCGCCGCATGTGCGACACCGGCCGCGCAGGAGCAGCCAGCTGACGACCGGAACGTTCTCATACCAGGCGAGATTTCGGCCGCAGTCGGTGCAGCGCGATGCGGGCCAGACAATCGATTCGCCTCGCGGCACGCGATAGATGCACACGTTGAGGAAGCTGCCGACCAGTAGGCCAAACGCAGCAAGGACGAATACGAATGGCAATGTCGTCACTGAAGGTGGGCCGGCCCCGTCGGCAACGGGCTCAGCGGCGACCCCGGGCCAAGCCCAACAACTCCAGACTCAAGGCCGTAGGGGGTCCCGGCCGGATCGACGGGCACGCCGGGCAGGTAGCCCGCGCGCCACATCTCGTCCCACCCGGATGGCGTCTGTCCCGCCTGTTGCTCGAACGCTCCGACCACCTCGGTGAGCCCATCGATGTAATCCATGGCGTCGAGCTGCCGCAGCCGTCTGGCGGCCTCGTTGCGAAACCACTCATCGTCAACGCCCTGCGCGATCTCGCTCCAGAGCAGGCGTGACGACTCGCGGCTCCCTCCCTCGGCCAGCGTCACCGCGGCCAGCGGCGCCATCCAGATTGGCGCGTTGTCGAACTCCGACGCTCTGGTAAACCATGCGGCGGCTTCTTCGTAGTCCTGCAACCACCAGTAGTGTACGAACCCGATCGATTGCGCGAGTTCCCACCTGTCAGGCAACGCCTCCAACCCCTTCTCAAGCAGGGCGATTGCCTCCTCTGGCCGCCCCGGTCCTCCGGGGGGCGGCTCGGCGAGGAACAGCGACCCAAAGTAGTAGGCCACGGTGAAGTGAGGGTCCAGGGCCGTCGTGAGATCCAGCAACGGATAGAGCAAGTCGAATTGCGTCTCGGGGTCAGTCGCGAGTCTCGTCGTGCCGTAGTGCTGTATCGCTCGAACCCAGTAGAGATCGGCCAGCAGCGAATCATATGAGAGCGCGAGCCGCTTCATGGCGTCCGGAGACCGCACATACAGCATGTTCGCGGTCGTGGACGCCGGCCTGCCTCCGTTATCCTCGTGAACCGCTTGGAGCCCAACCACCCCCGCCAGCAACACGATGAACAGTACGGCGCCGCGCACGCTCATTTGAAGTCTCGCCTTGAAAAGATCGCGACGGCACCGGTCAGCAACAACGCGATGTAGACACATCCGTACATCGTCGTGGTCACCACGTACTGCCACGGTACCGGCAGCGCGTAGACGACCTGGGCCTTGATGTCGAAGGCGCCGAAGTTGGGCAGCAGGTAGTACAACCCGCGTGCGAAATACGCCGCAACCGGCGATTCCACCACCGCGTCGAAACTTCGAAGGTCGTCGTTGAAATGTCCGATCACCCAGAGCCCGAGCGTCAACGCCGCCGATAGGAACGGACTCGAGAAGGTGGAGAAAAACAGCGCGACAGCCGTGATCAACAGGAGCTCCAGGAAGATCAGCAGGATGGCCCGCAGCATGCCGGGATCGGTGGCAGGCGCCGACCATGTCACCTGGACCGACTCGGGATACTGGGTGTTCAGATAGGCCAGGACAGCATAAAACGCCAGCGTCATGACCGCGACGTTCACAAAGAGCGTCAACGCCAGACCGGCGTATTTCCCGAGGATAAACTCGTACCGCTGGATCGGCTTCGACAGCAGGCTATAAATGCTGCGTCGCTCGACTTCCTTCCACACTAACCCGATCCCGATGAACACGGCGATCAGCCGGCCGAAACTGGCAATGGCTGCCAGGCCGAGGTCCTTGATGATCTTCATGTCCTGCCCGGCGGTCAACTGGCCGAGTAGATACGACACCGCAATCAGCAGCACGGCGAACGCAACCAGGTTGTAGAGCACCTTGTCGCGAACGGATTCTTTAAAAACGTTTACCGCAATCTGGCCGATGAGTCGCATAACCGTTCACACCACCCAGGGCACCAGTCTCGACGCCGGAGCACGTGCTGACGTCGAGCGCTGGGCCTCAGGCGTTTCTATCCTGGCGCCAAACCCCGCTCGTGCGGGACGGCACCAATCTGCCGCATATAAAAGTCTTCGAGCGTTTCACGCACCGGATTGACCGAGACGAGCTCCGCGCCCTGGGACACGAGGTCCGTCACCAGGCGATCGGGAGCGACCGACAGGGGCAGCTCAAGTGCGTAACGGCGTACCCCGAGCGGGGTCACTCGTTCGACCTGCCCCGATGCGGTGGCAGCCTCGAGCACCGCATCGTCGAGGCCGGCCATCACCAACTCCCACCCTCGTGCGTGGAGCGCCAATATGTCGGACAGCTCACCGGCCGCCGCCAGCTTCCCAGACGCCAGAATCGCCACACGGCTGCAGAGCGCTTCGGCGTCAGACAGCACGTGAGAGCTGAAGAACACGGTGCATCCACGACTGCGCAACCGGAGAATCAACTCCCGAATCTCACGGCGCCCCATCGGGTCGAGTCCAGACATCGGCTCGTCGAAAAAGACCACCTCTGGGTCGTTGATGATCGCCTGAGCGATGCCTACGCGTTGCAGCATGCCCTTGGAGAACTTGCGAAGCTGGAGGCGACGCTCGGCACCGATCCCTACCTCGTCGAGCAGGGTGGCCACCAGCCGACGGCGATCCGCGGCACCGTAGCCGAACAATCCCGCGAAGTATTGCAGCAGTTCCTCGGCTGACAGATAGTCGTAGAAGTACGGATTCTCCGGCAAATAGCCGATCCGGCGCTTGACCGAAACATCGCCGACGGGTTTTCCAAGAATTTCGGCACGCCCTGACGACGGATACGTCAACTGCATCAGCAGCTTGAGCGTCGTGGTCTTGCCGGCGCCGTTGGGTCCGAGAAAACCGAAGACTTCACCCTGGCGGACGTCGAGAGTCAGGGCATCGAGCGCCACATATGAACGTGGTCGCCAAAAGCCAACGGGATAGTGTTTGGTGAGTGCTTCGGTTCGGACCGCGTCCATTACGGTAGAGGCGTGTCGCCCATAGGTCTAGGACTGATTCTGGCCCTGGGCTTGGCTCGCGGGCCCGGGTTCCGATGCCTTCTCCAACTCGTGGGCAATGGCGGCGTCGAAGTACGCCGGACGTAGCGTCGACGCGATGCGAATGCCATTGATGAAGAATGTAGGCGTGCCGGTGATTTCGACTTTTTGCCCCAGCGCGGCATCGACACGAACCTCCTCCAGCATCTCCTCGTACCTGGAATCAAAGTCGGTGACCTGAGCCACTTCAGCAAGCCCCTCCTTGACACGGTCGCGCGTCAGCGCCT